>Ga0325402_1001053_pt1 | contig 21567 bp, 16 predicted proteins | sample PopdelMetagenome_22_FD_207212 | JGI IMG/M metagenome (GOLD analysis project Ga0325402, IMG submission 207212) | Populus deltoides microbial communities from Bellville, Georgia, United States - Xylem-PdKOR-R3 | ecosystem: Host-associated > Plants > Phyllosphere > Stem > Wood/Secondary xylem...
GGCATATTACTCCTAAAGGAAAACCAAACTACCTAAGGGTAAGAAAAATGTCTCCACTAATATTAGAGGTAACTCTGACCACCAACCATACCATAATCATGATATAAAATATTTTTAATGCTTAGGGGTAGGACAAATAGTTTCTCAATATCCAAAATAAAGAGTTATAATTATGCATGATAATGAAGAAGTGGGACCTGGAAATGATAATGAGGAGGATCAAATGAGGCCACTTAAGGATGCTAGTAATGATGGAGTCGAGTATCCAGTTGACAGTGAGTGCTCAAATCAAGGTGGATGAGTTGTAGCGGCAATGAGATAATCTTTTATAAAAGATAATAAATCCTACCTTTGACCTCAAAACAAGTATACAAAGAACAATTAAAGTTAAAAGGAGGATGGGACCTAGAAGAGTGTAAAGAAAAAGGTGGCCGAGAGGAGTGGAAAGAAAAAGTTGACCAAGAGAAGAAAAAAGAGAGGGTCCATATGAGAAGAAACAAAAATTGTTTATATATATATATATATATATATATATATATATATATATATATATATATATAAGTGATGTCAAAAGCGCTTTCAACACTAATTAACCTATGTTTGTAATTTTATACAAAGAAGCATATCTTAAGGCTAACGATTTAGACACATCTTTTTTCTAGTGTTGCTATTTCTTTGTTGTAGGAATATGAAGATGTATTTCTTGATGTTGTTCCTAGTGGTTTACTGCCCATTAAAGGAATAAAACATCAATTTAATTTCATACTTGAAACGACAAGTCCTAACCAAACAACCTATAAAAATAATCTAGATGAAATAAAGGAATTTTAAAGACAAGTTAAGAAGATTCTGGTTAAAAGGTACTTAAAGGAGAGCATAAGTCCATGTGCGATTCTAATACTACTTATGCCTAATAGAAAGAGGTCTAATTGGTATCTTAACTCCACCTTTGCTTGTTGGAAAACTCTACATTTGGCTACAAACTTAGTGATTTCTTTCTTCATTTTGGTGCTTTTTAAATGTGCCATGAATTTCGATTCATGAGCCTCTCTTAATACTCTCTCTTTTAAAGCTTTATCTTTAGGAAAATACATTTATCTAACCATCACTACCATCTCATCCTCCAGAATCTGAAAGGGTTTCTCAACTCCTCATTTCACCTTGTTCCTCACTTTATCCACTTCGATGTTCCTTCGTTGAACTTCCAAAACTCTATCTTGAAGTAAGAATCATACTCTTAACTAAGCCAAACAATGAGCCTTCAGGCCCTATCTCTATCTTGGCATTAATCTTTTTCAATTCCATTAACTCTTTTTCACCCTCCTCCTTCAATGTCTCCATTATTGCCTTATTCTTATGACTGGGGGCATTAATAATAACATTTGTTTTTCCTAGGTGATAATCTATTACATAGTTAAAATGTTTTATCAATTATATTTATCTCCTATTTTTTATAATTTAATTCCTTTTATGTCATCAAATACCTCAAACTCTTATGATCCATAAAGATCTGAACTCAAGATCCATACAAGTAATATCTCCACACTTGTAATGTAAACACCACTGCAACTAACTCCAAATCATGAACAAGATAATTGCCTTGATGCATAAGCTATGACCTTTTTATGTTGCCTTAAGACATAACCAAGCCTTTTTTTAGATTCATCATTATAGACCACAAATCCCTTAGTTCCTGAAAGAAGTGTCAACACTAGGGTGGTAGTTAACATTTTCTTCAACTCTTGAAAGCTTTCTTCACACCCTCTCTTATTTTGCCTCCTTTCTAGTCAATCAAGTCAATGGAGTTGCCATGGTTGAAAATCCCTTAATAAACCTTCTATAATACCCTCCTGCTAACCCTAAAAAACTGTGGATCTCTATTACATTTGTAGGTTTTTCCCATTTTAACACTACTTAAACTTTTATTAGATCTATAATTATTCTCTCTGCAAATATAATGTGTTCTAGAAAAACCACTTCTTTCATCTAAAACTCATATTTACTCAATTTGGCATACATTTGATGATCTCTTAAGGTTTGCAGTACTTGCCTCAAATGTTGTTTGTGCTTTAAATATAAGTTAGAATAGACCAAAATATTGTCTGTAAACACTACCATAAATTTAGCCAAATAAGGTTGGAAGACTCAATTCATCAAATCTATAAATAATGTAGGTGTATTGGTCAACATAAAGGGCATTACCGGGAACTCGTAATGCCCATAATGAGTCATAAATATAGTCTTTGGCACATCCTGCTCCTTGATTCTTAATTGGTAGTACCTCGATCTCGGGTCTATTTTTAAAAATACCCTGAACCTTTTTAGTTGGTTAAACAAATAATCTATCTGTAAAAGCAGATACTTGTTCTTTATTGTTGCCTTATGATACTTGTTCTTTATTGTTGCCTTATACAAAGCCTAAAGGTCCTATTTGAACTTTCAATTCACCTAGTTTTGTTGGTGCCATCCTATACAGTGCTTGAGCTATAGGAGAGGTACCGGGCATATATCAATTGAAACTTTTACTTTTCTTTCTGGAGGTAGTCCTAGCAATTCTTCTGGAAATACATTCGGGAATTCTCTCATGATGGGAAGGTTATTCAACTCTACCCTACCTTTTTCAGAATCTATTACATAAGTAAGATAAGCCACACACCATTTTCTCATAAGCTTACTAGCTATCATAACCGAAATCACATAATTCAGTATGACATTTCTCTTTCCCCTAAAAGTCACTCTCTTCCCATCTATTCCATGAAAGGTCACTATTTTTTTTTAAAATCCATTTGATGTTTGTGGTTACTTAACCAATCTATTTCTAGAATTAAGTCAAAATCATGCAATTCTAATTGCATTACATTTACTTCCATACCATATCCCTCAATAGTAACCTTAACACTTTTATACATATGTTCTACAAGTACGACATCAACTAAAGATGTGTTGATGAAGAACCCCTTTTCTAATTTAATTGGTTGTTTTTTTTAGTATATTCTCAATTTTTCTTGCCATAAAAGAATATGTAGCACCCAGATCCATCAACATAATGATTTTCTAACAATGAAGTACCTACTACTACATCCGTGGCAGCCCACACATCCTCTTGGGTCATATGAAATATTTTATCATAGGTCCCCTTCCTCTATCCTCAAGGTCAGCCTCAATTTCCACCAGTCCCAGACTGCACTGATTTGGTGGGTCTATCCATAGTGACTGACTGCTAGTAGCTCTATGTTTACTGTCTCTGTTACTGAACATACACGGTTGTCCTAGGACAATATTTCTTAAAATATCCCTGCCCACCACAATAGTAACATCCTCAACCTAAATAGAGGTAGTCCCGTCATCTATGTCCATCGTGCCTACAGATGTAGCATCGCCCCAACAATGCAGAGTAATCTTTAGGATGTTACTGCTCATACCTGCAACAATGAGGATAAGTAATGTTCTTCTACTCTAAAGACCCTCTAGTAGGATTACCTTTAACGTTCAATTATCCTCCAACTAACCCTTCACATGTACTCTAATAAGACCTAGTAACTGATTTACTTATTCCCTCCTTTTCATTTAAATTGATTGTATTATCCTTTTGTCCCTTCTTAAAAAGAGAGAGCTTAAAGGGTTTACCTAAAGAGCAATCAACCTTCTTTCTTTTGCCAACACCAGATTGACCTTGTTAACCCTCAACCCTCTACTATACATACTAATAGAGCTTGGGCTACCATTGTCAGGCCTCTCATCATCCCAAATTACAAAGCTATTAACCATTGTTTTAATTATTGTCTTAAACCATCTCAAAATCTCTCTATCATATGCTACTATGTAGGACCATGATGTGGGGAGAACATAGAAAGGTCATGAAACCTCCCCTCATACTCTAGCACTGACATATTACCTTGCTTTAATGCTTGAAACTCCTGTTTTTTCATCTTATGGTGATACTTGAAATAAAACTGATTATCAAACTCCTGTCTATTTTTCACTTTCTTAACCATAAACAACATGCATTTGACTTAAGCAATCCCAACCAACCACTAATAATGGTCTAAGATCAACATAAACAAACAACAACCAACTTTCAACATGTTATGTCATAATAACTTCATTGATTATCTCGAACATCAAAAACATGCTGGAATGTATTATAAATTGACATTTATCACTTAAAAAACAATGTTAAGCATCCAACTAAACCTTAAACAACATTTAAACATACATATACATATTAAATCATGGCATGGCTAAACATCTAAAGTAATTAAAAAAAACAAATAAACATTCATTGCATTTAAACTAACATATGGCCTTAAGAGAATGCATAATGAACACCAAATGAAAAAAAAAATAAAAGAACAAAATGGAAAGGGAGATGGTGTACGTATTGAGCTAAACCCCCTCATCAAAATTAAATGATTACCTTATCTAATAACATTATCTCCTTAGTATCTTTGCTTAAGTTGCGATGGTTATTATTAGTTAGTGGAGGGGGGAAAAGATGGTAGTATAGATGAGAGGTTGTTGGCAGGACTAATGTTGGTGCTGCTATAGTGACAATGGAAATGAATATAGGATTGATGCAGGAGCTTCGAGAAGGGTAAAGAGATGAAAGTTCAACTTACAGGTGAATGGCAGTGTAGGAGTGTATCTAAGAGTGGGTAGAGAGATGGTAATAATGGTGAGGATATGTGGTTCTGAGGCCCATGTCTCTTGAAGGTCCAATGTCTATTTGTTTTAAAAGCAATGGGAATAATCCAAAGAACATGAGCTGGTCAATCCTCACCATTTGATGTTAGAGAATGAATCTCAACCATCCATTGAAGTTGAAGATCAGCCTTTGTAGTGTTTTTAGAGGTGACAAGGGGAGTATATTGGCTAGTTTTTGTTGTTTTTGACAAGCATGGCTAGTCAGGATGTGGGTTTTGGACTCTTGTAGTAGCGCCTTCAGAGCTTAAAAAGAGCCTTTGTCTTGTTTAGGTAGGAGTACAAAATGCTAGGTGTGAGGTCTTGTCATATTTGAGAAAGAGATTAGGGAGAAACAAGTTTTGCAAGGTGGCATCGTAACCAGGCTCTTTTCAAGGCTTTTAGGGGAGAAGATCAGTAGCGGCCACATGATAAGTCGTTTAGTTCCCCCCGCCCCTTTTTTTTTGTCTAAGAGTGTTCAAAATGGCATTGGTTTGAACCAAAACAAATTGTTTTAGTCAAAACACATTGTTTCATTTAAATAAAACAAAGTCATTTTTATAACCCTGCGTAATTAAGGTTTTATTATGGGATTTGATTAAAATTCAATATAATCCCTAATCTCTTGATTTCTTTTAAATGCACATGTAATTGCCTTCTAGCTTTTAATTTCGTATAATTTTACCATTGCCAAACTCAATTACCAATCCCAAAGTTTATCGTCTTTTTTATTTTTGTTCTTAGTTTCTGATTTATACAAATTGACCCTTAATTGAACATTTAACTTGGCCCTTAATTTCACTGATTCCAATCCCTCCATCCACATGCCTTTTACACTTTGGTCCTTGATTTTGAATTTCTTCAATGAAGTCCCTAATTACCCATTAAACTTTAATATTTATGCAATTAAGTCTTTGATGTGATCAAATTAGCTTTCAAAATTGTAATTGAATTCAATCTCCAGACTTCAATTTCCTCCAATTAAAACCTAAATTGAACTCAAATACCAGTATTTCTTGCAATTAATCCCCCAATAAATTCAATTAAACCCTGTAAAATTCCAATGGATTTCTTAAATATCTAATTTTGAATTTTTCTTTTCAAATTGATTTTTCTTGTAAATAGGGCCTTTATCGGTCAAAATTGAATTATGAATTTTTTCAACCATGTATATCTTGATCCTCCCCAACTAGTCTTTGGTGATTTTTTGGGCATTATTCACGGTCCCTCTACTAGTGTATTTATTTCTTTTTTTCAAAATTTTCAATTTTTTTTTCATTTTTTTTGTTTTCCTCTTTTCTAATTTGTTTGCATATTATTGTGTGGCCCAAGAATAGGTAACAACAACGTGTACGGAAAATATTTTCCCTTTGCTGATCATTGTTATTTTCCTTAACTTGAACCTGAAGTGCTTTATAACCAAGGACTTCTTAATAGGTAATGCCGATTCATTCTTAGTACAATCCTTCAATGGTGGCATGTCATCGCAATCTAATTTTATCATTTTCAGATCCCACATCACCCTTGTATCTCATCACTATTATCCTCTTGTTTTGACATTCTAAAGCATAATGTCCGCCTCTAACACCTGAAATATTTATCATTATGAGTACATTTAGGTTAAGTGTCATATTCACCTTTATAACTCGTAGAGGCTTCAACTTTAGCTTTAGGTTGTTCGAATTTGGTAAAGATAAAAGTTTATGCTTGGGCAACCCCCTCTCTCTTCAAATTCAGCTTCCATGATAATGAAGAACCTGAATTGAATGCTAGTCGAACATGTCTTTTCCTTCTAAGTTATCTCTCCATTTTCATATCCATATGAATCACGTCCTCTAACACAATAAAGTGTTGTAACTCAACAACATTAGTTATCTCTCCATTCAACCCATTAAGAAACCTAGTCATAGTAGCTTTCATACCTTCAACCACTTTATCCCTTATCATTGCAATCTTCATCTCTTTATGGTAATCTTCCATACTTTTTAAACCTTGATACGAACTCTATAATTTTTGAAAAAGCTCTCTATAATAAAAGTTTGGAACAAATTGTTTTCTAATTATAACTTTTATGTCATCTCATGACTCAATAGGCCTTTTATCATTCCTCTTTCTTCTTAAAAAAAGTTGATCCCACCATATTATTAGTGGATAATTTGTAAACTCAATGACATCGAGTTTTACCTTTTTATATTATATGTAGTGATGACAATCAAAGATCCAATCAACCTTCTTTTCCCACTCTATGTATGCCTCTGGATCAATTTTTCCTTGGAAATAAGGTATTTTCAACTTAATGGTGCCTAACTCTCCATCTAAATCATTACGATGCCTAAAATCTCAAGAACTCTCCCTCTGGCTGAAAACTCCACCATGACCAAAACTCACATTTCTTCTTCCTTTGTTTAGCCCAAATTTGTTTCCTTGACCCACGAATGCAAAGTCATATTCATCATCACCCATATCTGTATTAACATCAATAAACTCATCAATGTAAGTGTTAACATTTCGTACAGCCTTTCAAACATTATTTCTTCGATGATTAGCCCCAAAAATCTATTGCTTCATAAAATTCGTATCATCTTTCAACTTCCTCATCAACCTAGCCAAAAGTTCAAGTTGTTGGCCAAAAGCTAGCATTTAAAAAATGTCTTCAGGCTTTGGTGTCACAAATTTGCTATTCTCAAACATATTTAAATCTATAAAAATTGATTAGTAGCATAAAATATATCCTCACAACCCTCGTATTTCACACAAATCAAGGTTTTCCACTCTCATATGCTCACTACGCCTTCCACCTTTAAACTTGTTTTCTTCTGGTTATTTAAGAACTATAAATTAACAAATCAAAGTTAGTAGCTTTTGAAATACAATCTAATTATAAATTTAGACTCAAGAATCAATAAATATATTGAGAACAAGTAAAACAAACTATGCGAGTAGTAATGCAAACTTAAACAAATTATGGATGAATCGAAGACTTGAGATAAAATAGAAGCAAGAATTGATGAAAAAAATTATTGACTCCTAATTAACCCAAATATAATAGAAACATACTAATTTGGTCAAAACTAATAATAAAGAATACATTTTGGAACTTAACGCAAATCTAACCTGTTATACAATTCTAAACACTAGAATTGAAACACAAATCTAACAGTATCGAAATGGAACATATAATGGATTCTTTATACTAAAAAACAACAGATCAAAAAGATAAGAAATTTAAACCTAGGTGTCAAAAACCCATATATGATTAGTTAACGATAAGATTAAACCTCGAATTGAAACTTCAAGCAAACGATGTCAAAATAAGCCTAAACTTAATATACAGTGTGATTTTACCCCCAATAAATAGTATAAGAAATTTCAATTGATTCTAAGGTGGTTTTCTTAGGGTTCTCTATGATTTGTGTTTTCACGATAGATCTAAATCAGGCTTTAAATAACATATAATCATCTTCTTCTTTTTTTTACTTTTGTTTACACTACTAATACGTTAGAGATAGTAACAAAATAAAATAATACTTTTTTGTACTAAACTGTTGAAAAACAAAAGGAAGAAGATAATTGATGATACACATTAAAACTTGAGGAACACTAAGAAAACAAAAAATTCAAAAAGATATGACCTGATTTTAGAACCTAACTTACCAATTGATGTGAATCTTATGGTCACACAATCCATAATCAAGACTGAAATCTGATCCTGAAATGCCGAAAGAAGTCTGATAGAAATATGACACAATGTAAACCTGTCCTAAGGCACCATAACTATTGAAATTAAATTGAATGATGTCATGAAGCCAGTTTATCTTTAATAAGTCAGTTTAATTCTTTTAAGAACTAAATAATGCAAGAATCACTCTCACACACAAGCTGAAAATTCAGAATGATATTATTCAATGATTGTTGAATTTTAGGCTTATAAAGAGTTTAAATACTCTTAGAATAACCCTAATGAATCTATCTTTGTAGGCTAAATTGATCCATTTAAAAAATTGACCCAAAACATATACTTATAAGCCTAAAACACTTATCTAAACAAGCCTTGGATCTTGCTGGAAACCAAGTATTAATTAAGCTCAAACAAGTGTTGGGCTATAGCTGAAATAATAAAAATAAAAATAAAACTTTTAAGTTAATTCCCTATGCTTCCGTGAGAAAAGAAGAAGAAAAGAAAACAACACAAGTTTAATATAAGGCTTATTTATAATTTCCAAGATCGAAAAGGATTTTAATTGCAGTCTTGTATTTATCCTTCTTTTGGAAGGAAAACGTTTTAACCTTTATTGCTCCTTTTTGCTGCCAATTAATTATCCTTCCATCACTAGGAAAAATAATTAAAGTTTTTAAAATATTCTCCTTGCAAATCTAAGAAACTTTGTTGCCACCTTATTTCTTTTTTAAGTTTGGATTCTTTGTGTTCTTTTGTTGTGTATTCTCATCACTTGACATGGAAATAAATTAAATAAGATATCTTAATACATAAATGAATTAATTAATGTTCCCACACATAATAAAAAATTCACAATTAGTATGGAATCCATAAAGCACATGGAAATAACACAAAAACAAGTTAGCTAAAACTAGTGCAAAATTAGCATCCTTGTTGCTAAAAGTTCAAGGCCTAAATAAAGTTGGATTAGGGCCCTCTTACACATAAATTAAATGCACTAAGGCCCCCTCTTGATGAACCAATGGATCTCTAATTTCTTCCTTGGCCAAAACTTGCAAGACTAGTCCTTTTAATGCTTCTTTCAACGCTTTCATTTTGGACATTATAATTGGCCCATTTGGAACATGTAATGGATCCTTGTTGGTGTTTGTGGGCTAATTCATATATATATAAAAAAAACCATGGTACCATGACATAAAATGGTTTAGCAAAGACAAAGAATGCCTATTAGGGATATCCAAGGTAGACATGGACTTTGAGAAGGATGGCAATGAAGCACTACCTCGATGGGGAAATTTTGTATAAGAGAGCATATAATGGTACCCTACTACAGTGTTTGAATGTTAAAGAAGTCAAGAAATCCTTACAATAAATCCATGAAAGGATATGCATTACATATGCTAATTTACATATGATGGCCAAATAAATACAAAATCTCATCTTTAGATGGTGGAATAGGATGCCAAATGTTGTTTTTAACAAGCATTGAGTTATTTTCTAAAATCAAAATGTAATTTGATTTTTTTAAAAGAAATGAAACACAATTATTTAGTAAAGGCTTTTTTCTATAAAATCAAGCAAGTTTCTATAAAATTATCCTGGTGTAACCCATAACCCATTAGTTTATTTATCATATCAACAAGATCAGACAATGTGGTATTTGTAATTTTGAGGGGATAAGCAAGGAGGACCTATACTTGTGAAAAAAGAAACTAAAGTAAAGGGGTATGCAAAGAGATATTCAACTTGAATGTTTATTTTATTGATTTTGGTGAAAACAATACATTCATGCATAATATATATTTACGAATTAGATTTTACATGTTTGGAAAGATCACGCCCATCCATATTTACAAATTAGTGCTTTACTTGAAAAAACCTTTTTCATCATATACAATCCTTCATATAATTAGGTTCCTACTTGCTTTGATCTTCCCCTGGTATTGACATAATCTTTCTTAACACCAAGTCTCCCTCTTTGAATTCTCTAAGGTGAAATTTCTTATCATACACCTTGGGCATCGTTCTGTGATATAACTGGTTATGGCAAATAACAACCAACCCTTTCTTAATAATCATGTGTAGTTGTATATATTGTAACTTGGCCCATTTTGATTCTTTCAATTATGCTTTCATCAACACTCTTAAAGAAGGGATTTCAACCTCTAAAAGTATCATTGCCTTTATTCCATAAACCAACAAATATGAGGTGGCTTCTCTGGATGTTCTCACTATAGTGCAATAAACATGGAGAGCATAGAGAAGCATTTTGTTCTATACTCTATATATGACAACCATTTCTCTGCATGGTTTTCTTAATATTCTTGTTGGTTGCTTATACAAAACCTTTCATTTTTGGCATGTATAAAGAGGAATTCAAATGTTTGTTCTTTCAATTTTCACACAACTCAATAATCATCTTTTCATTGTAGTTATAATCATTATTATTTATGAATGTTTGTGGTTACCCATAAAAAATGGCCAATGTGACACTATATTAAATAAAGGTGTTGGAGAGGCATTGATCATGTCCCTGTATACTTGGTATTTATGACACCTTCTAACACACTTGATGCGGTACCTTTCCATAGCTATCCCAAAATATCTTGATTAATTTCTAACCATTGGTTTTTATTTGTGTGACCCATTAGACTCTCTAATAAGTGGGACCAAATATAAATTTCAATCCTAAAATAAAATAGGATTAAAGAAATTAATTTATTATCAATTCAACAATTGATTGATTTATATTTAAAGATCAAGTAAAATGTCTAGCAACTTGTCATGATTTCCCAAACAGTAGGATAGTCATACGCGGTTTGACTTAACCTTTTAGTGACCATTTTCCTAGTGTAATTATTATTCTTTTATTAACAATGTTCTGATTTAGACACTATAGCATGAAGTTTGTCTGCTCTGTCAAATCATGTTTATTCTCAACATCATAGTCGTTAATTTTTTAATAAGATCTCACCTTGCGCAAGGATTTACAATCAATATTATTAGAGCATAGATGAAATATTTTTCTTAATTCACCTGGGGTGATGAATCCTTTCTTGATTACTCAAATACCTTCATATAGTTTGTGTTACTAGGATTAAAACATAACACTCTCTATATAAATTAACTTAGTGATCTCAAGCTTAATGATCACTTACACAACCCTCACGAGAGCCTTTCCGTAGACATAAGTGATATCTCCATATTAAATTCTCATGCGGGTTAGTATAGTGTTTATGTTATCTAACAAGCATCTACATATTAGTTTTAGGCATCTCTCATATCTTAGTTGATGAAAACAACTGCTTCCTTTATGAAAAAAAAAAAACATAATATGTATCAGTCGCAACAACTCTAATTAATATTCAGTCTTAATAGAGCATTGACCATAAACATTTAAGAACAATATTATGATGCAATAGGAATCTTTTAACTGTAATAACTTTATAATTTCATTTGAGAAATATTTTTTTCACAGCTTTATCTTTACTCTAGATTCATTAATCAAATATTTGATGAATATTAAAAATAAATAAAATTTTATTAATAAATTAATACGCACACAAAATTAATGTTATATATAACTAACCAATTTGGTACATAGAATATACACTAACAGGATTTATATATACCCAAAGGTTTTTTTTTCACGAACTCATCAAGTTGCATTTTATAACATATAAAGCATATCCACTTATCAAGGTTTCTAAATATATGTGATGATTATCCGAAAGAAATAAAGAAAATAACTTCTTGTACTCTCAAATGACACATGATCAAATCTAAATTGAGATAATGTAAGTGTTTATTTGAGGAAAGGAACGGAGAGGGCGATATTTGTACGTCATTGTATATTACAATCTTGTCGAATTAACCTGGGCAGCTAGCGAGCTAGCAAGCCCTAGCCATGCAAACCAAAAAACCAGCGAGGTAATCATGTAGAGGCGATGAATCCGGAAATAGATTGCAACGAAGTCATCAGGGCATGAGAGGCATGCCATGTGAGCCCGTGTTGCACGCCTCCAGTTCCAGGACACGGACTTTACACACAAACACATGGAATTTCAGTGTGGTTTGGAAATAAGTTTCAAATGGTTTTTTTTATAAAAATTTAAATTTTTTTTATATTTTTAAATCTTTTTTTTGATAATGTTAAAAATAAAAATTATATATATTATTTTAATATTTTTAAAAAATAAAATACTTTAAAAACAACCACCACACTACTCTTAAACATTCCTTCAATCTCTCTTCTCTCTGCCCCTGCTAGGTCTGGCCAGGGTTCCCTTCACTTCTACATTTTGTTTGCATAATATATAGTTTGGACCCACCATTTCATTTCATATTCCTTGACCCACGAGCCATCATGCCTTCTCGTGCTCTTCTTCATTACTCAAAACACTACCCCAGCACGACCAGGACTAGTACTCCACTCAAGTCTGCTAGTGGAGAAAAACTCTTGATTGATTCATCTTTACTTATTGCTTTAATTATGTGCTATATTGCCATTTGCACAAGAGGATAATTCAAACTTTTATGTGGTATGCCATTGTCTTGGGTTATTATATAGTTGAAGCATAAAGAAAGATTTTTTTTTTGTGCTTTGATGTATGTTGAACTACTGTCTGGTTCTTAATTTTCTGACAATAAACAAGCTTTTTCGTACCTTTATAATGTAATTGAAAAAAAAAAAAAGTGTTAGAAAGTGCTTTGTTCCTACAATGGTTTTGCAGTCGCCACATTATAAAAAGGTGGAGGAACCAAGAACCAACTTCTTTCCGGTTCAAATGCCATTTTTTCCGGTTGAGGTGAGCAAGAAAGTGAGCAAGAAAGAAAGAAAACGAGACCATATTATAGTGGTATTTGTTTGACTCTAGTACACACGGTGCTTGGCCGCATGCGGAAGGGCTAATCGATGGTTTCTATTGTAATCTTTGAAAATTTGGAATGGATTCAATATTACACATGCAAGATGGTAATGTGTGTGTTTATCAAATTGGTTAGTTATATGTGATAATGATTTTGATCATGTAAAATATATTTATTATTAATAAAAGTTTTTTTAATATTTATTTATGTTTGATTAATAAATCTAGAGTAAAGATAAGTTATTAGAACAAAAAATTAATATTTTGTAAATAAAATTATAAAGTGATTATAATTATAAGATTCTTATTACATCAAAGTATTGTTTCTAGATTCTCTTAGTTGATGCTCTTTCAAGACTGAATATTAATTAGAGATGTTAAGACTTGTACATATTAATATTCTTTCCTATATTTGGAAACAACTATTCTCATAAGATATCAGGTATAAGAGATACTTGAAACTAATATGTAGGTGCTTGTTAGATGATATGTACACTAAATTAACCTGCATAAGAATTTCAAATAGAGAGATCATTTGTGTCTACGGAAAGACTTATATGACTATCATGTAAGTGACCTTTACATTTGAGATCACTAAATTATTTCATATAAAAAATGTTATACTTTGATCCTAACTATATGTTACCTTAATCAAGGGTAATAAACAAGCATGTATTGGGTATAACATAAACTATATGAAGATATTCGAGTGATCAAGAGAAGATTCATTTTTCTATGTGAACTAGGAGAAATGTTCCACATATTCTCAAATAGTATTGATTGTTAAATCTTTGTGCAAGGTGGAATGATATTTAAAGAGAGTTTTGAATCTTATTCAAATAATCAATGACTATGGTGTTGAGAACAAATATGATTTGACGTAGTAGACACACTAAATGCTATAATGTCTAAATCAGAACATTGTTGATGAAGGGATAATAATTACACATGAGAAACTGGTCACTGAAAGGTTAAGTCAAAACATTTATAACTGATCATGATAGGTTGCTAGACATTACACTTGATCTTCACATATAAATCAATCAATTGTTGAATTGATAATTAATTAATTTGTTTAATCCTATTTTATTTATGATTGTGATTTATATATGGGTCAACTTATTAAGAAGTCTAATGAGTCACACACATAAGAACCAGTAGTCAAAAATTAAAATTGGATGATTAATCAGGTGTGAATTGATTGTAAACAAATTCTAGAAATTAAGGACTCCAATGTAAGTAATATACAGGATTACAATTCTAGACCTAGAACCAATCAAGGACTTGATTGAATTTTTTTTTAAAATTAGCCTAAAATAATATATGTGATATTATTTAAGGGAAAATTTATATTTTTCTATTTATAGGGTTTTTAGATTTTCCTGTAAATAGAAAGTTGTGTCTCTTATTTTCTAAAATGAGTAAAGTACAGTACAAAAATATCTAAAACACAAAAAAAAAAAGAGTCAGCACTAAAAGGTATAGTAATCTCTCTCTCCTAAAAGAGTTTAAGATATTTGTCATTGATGGTTCGTGTAGATTACCATTAAAGTCTAGAAACTTGGATAGCTTGTTGTCTGTGACAACTCGGCCCTAAAACAATTATTCAAAGCCATAAAGAACATCTGATCTTTAGGCAATCTTCGTATAAACCTTAAACAACCCTAGATCTATCTAATGAGATCCTTAAGACTTCTGAAAAAGTTTTAAATTTACAGTTTCCATTGCGTATATGTGTTTCAAGAAACCCAACATCATATTCAACCCATTTCTTGCTGAAGTCATCATCATACTTGTAAAGATTTTTAACACTTCAAAACTTATCACTTCCATTTGTATATTAGTCAATAACAAATGTCTTTAACTCAAAGAATATAATTACATTATGCACTCCAGATTTATGCTTTATATAGAAACTAAAAGTTAGTAGAAATCCAACTCAAGGGCATGTCTTCCGCTAAGTTTCCACTAGCTATTAAGAAACTTCAAAGCCTCATGATCAAAAAATAGCACAAATGGTTTTCGATGTAAAAGTTGAAACCAATAGTCTAAAACGCAAGCAATGACATAGAACTCATTGTTATAAAGTGAATATTTCTCTACAAATCATTGAGCTTCTCATTGATAGCTATGTGTATTTGATGAAACACAAGTTTGGATCATTTTAAAGGTTTAAAGAATTCAGTGGTGAAGTTGAAAAATAAAATGGAAAGGTAGCAATATACTTCGATCAGATCAAAGTGGTGAATATTTGAGCTAATAATTTAAGAATTATCTAGAAGAGAATGAGATTCTCTAACAATGAACACCTCTTGGAACACCACAACATAATAGAGTTTTTAAAAAGAGAAATCGCATCATATTGGATATGGAGCGGTATATGATGAGTTATGTAGAACTTCCATTTTTTTTTATAGGGCTATGCCCTAAAAACTATTTCTTACCTTTTACATTGGGTTCTAACTAAATTTATTGATAAGACATCATATAAAATATAAAAAAAGTATGAGATCAAATTTATCATACTTAAAGATTTGGGGAAGTGACGCTTATATGAAGTGTATTGTATTTGAAAAGTTAAGAGCTAAGTCAGATAAATATAAGTTTATGGGATATCTAAAAGAACCTATTGGAAATTATTCCTACCATCTTGTTAAGTAGAAAGTGTTTGTCTTAAAATATGCTACCTTATTAAAGAAAGAATTTATTATTAAATGAGTAATGGGATGAAAATAGAACTTAAAGAAGTTTAAGAACCATAAAATAACATCCAAATAGAACCTGGTCCCAAAGTTATACCATTGGATATTTAGCTTGAAGCTCAAGAAACATAAGAACTTTATAGATTTGGTAGGACACATCATGTATTTAGACTTCCCATGGAAGATAAAAATGATTAGTTGTTCATACTTGATGAGCCTACCAACTGCATGAAAGAAATATCTAATATTAATTATAAGAAATGGTTTGAGGCCATGAAATTTGAAATGGATTCCATATACACTGTAACCCCGTGTTGAATAGTAGAATTTTCAACTAAAAAAAATAAACTAAGGGAAAAAATTTATGACTAAAGAGAAAATCACCAACATATTCGTTAAAATCTTGGGCAAGAAACTAAATATGAATTCGTACAGAAAAATACTAGCGATCTAAGTTTTGATGAAAATACCATATAGGTTATAAAATGAGTGGCATTGTCATAATTATAAAGAAAAATCCTTCTCCTCCCTCCTTAAGAACTACTTGGCCATGTCTTAAAAAAAAGCTTGGGAAATTTTATTTTTCTCATTATTTATTCTCTAAACTCTCTTGAGTTACGAGGGTATGGATGGATGATAAATTGTTTTCTACTCATTATATAAAACTATATTAGGAAAACTTGGAAAGAAAGAGGGGGGATTGAAAGTTTAGGAATTACAGAGAGAAAGTGTGCAAAAATTGAAGAGGATGAGGGAAACCTTGGGATTCTTGTGAAAAACACATTCAATTTGGTGATTAGGTTATTTTAAAAGGTTTTTATTCAATTAATTTCAATAGTTAGCTTGGTTTTGGTTAGGGGATTGAAAGTCCTTAAATTTCAAGTTTTAGCGTTTATATGAAATTTAAAGAGACATGCAAATTGTGTTAATTAATGAGTAATTGTGATGTATATAACTTGTTTAGGGACAAAATAGGAGGAATTGAAAAACCAATTATAGGGAAATCAGGGCATTAGTGGGCAGTTATGAATTGGGGTTTTGAGGAAAATAAAAATTATAAATGAGGTTAATTTATGTTGTTTTTATCATTCTAATTATGTTGAAAATGCTTATTATTGATTGTGAATGTTGTAAGGTAGATTAAAAAAGTTTAGTTAATGTTGTCATACGTGTGGAATGAACAAAATGTAAGAAATTGGATAAATTGTATTGAAATTTATGTTTCAATGATAGTATGGTAGTTATGTGTTTGATATAATAATGAAAATGTAGAAGATTGGATAAATTGTATGGAAGTTATGTGATTTGTTTAATTAAAAAAAAAAGAAACATTGAACAAATTGTATTGAAATTGATATTCTAATGATATTATAGAAATGATGTGTTTATTATAATGATAGCTTTTTGTTTACGCATGATTGAGTTCCATATGAAATATAATGTTTCGGTCTTGGATTATTGTTGTAATTGTAAGAAAAAGGAGGAAAGAATGAAAATTGGTGAAATTGCATAGATGTTAATGTTTTAATGGTGTTGTGATGTTTAAAACTTGAGTTGGGAACTTGTAATCTAGATGATTATGTATATGTTGTGTTGAGTTTGACAAGTTGGTGAAATATGAAATGAAAAAATACATATTGGATGAAATATGCGGGCATTAAAACAAATTATAAAAAATTAAATGACTAAATGTTAGACGTTAAAAGATAAAGAAAAGATAATGGATGATGTAAATAAAATGAATGAAGTTAGCCGCATGAGTAGGGGTTATTGATTTAAAAAGGATTAACCCGGATATATGGGCAAGGGCTATTGATCTAAAAGGATCAAAATGTTTTGACAATAATTAAGATGTTTATGGGAATTTAGAAGAGACGTCGAAAGTAGGACTCAGAGTAGGAGGAGCATGTTTCGTGAGAGGACCAGATAGGTGCTAGTCACCTCATCTTGAAATGAAATATAGAGAATCATTTTTGAAAAGAAATAGGTCAACCACATGAGTAAGGGCAATGATTTTAGAAAAAAAATTAAGTTGGTCGCATGAGCGAAGGCCATTGATTTAAAAAGAAATAAGTTTGTTGTATTAGTGGGGGTTATTTTCTTAAGAAAATCAAATGAATTGTTTGAATAAAGTTATATTGAGAGAGGTTAAACCAATCGTAAGAGTAATGATTCATCCCTTATCTTTTGATTTACTTAAATCAATCTTGTTACGTCAGAACACGTGTTGATTTTGTGTGTGTGTGTGTGTGTAAGTGTTTTTCCAGGAGAAATAATTATATAACTTGTATACCTTCAGGGCAGGATTGTATAAATATTATTCCTTTAGGGCAAGATTATATAAATGTTATGCCTTCGAGGTAGGATTTTGTAGGTTTTATGCCTTCGGGACAGGACTATATATGAAGATACCTTTGTTGGGTTCTTGAATATCATACACGCAACAAAAACAATAAAAAATTTTATTTGGGAGTCCTTAGGATCTCGTTAGACAGATCTAGAGTTGTTTATGAATTTATTACCTGAAGATCTGATCTTCTTCGACTTTGAATTATTTTTTAAAAGTTGGGTTGTCGCAAACTATAAGTCGTCCAATTGTTCAGCCTATAACGGTAATCCACACAAACCACCAATGAGAAACTCCTAAATCCCTATTTAGAAGAGAGAGATTATTATGCCTAGAGTGCTAACTCTCTATTCTATGACTTTCATAGATTTTCTGTATAATAGACAACTGCTCCTAAAAAACAAGAGGCATAACTTATTATTTATAGGAAAATATAAAGAAGAAAAAAACCCTATAAATTGGCAAAATATTAATTTATCCTTTAAATAATATCCGTATATTATTTAAGGATAATTTTAGAAATTTAATCAATCAAGTCCTTACTTGATTATTCTAGGATTAGAATCATAATCCCTGAATTAAATACAATCTAGTGCTTAATTTCTAAAATTATTTTCAATCATGCCACACTTGATTAATTATCCCAGTTTAATTTCCGACTAATGGTTCTTAATGTATGTGACCTATTAGGTTCCTAATATATGGATCCAAATATAAATTATAATTATAATTAAATAGAATTAAATAAATTAAACAATTTAATTTATTATTAATTCAACAATTGATTAATTTATATTTGAAAATTAAAGCATGGAGTATGTCTGTCATATTAAATCATGTTTGTTCCCTACGTAATAGTCATTGATTGTTTGAATAAAATTTAAAACTCTTTTCAAATCTCATTCAATATTAGCTAAGGATTTCTCAGTCAATACTATTTGACAACATATGGAATATTTTTTCTAATTCATCTAGGGTGATGTATCCTTTCTTGATCACTCAAGTACCTTCATATAGTTCATGTTATACCCAATATTTTCCCTGTATCATCTCGATTAAAATAAGATGTAGTAGGATCAAAGCATAACATTCTTTATATAAAATAACTTAGTGATCTTAAGTCTAAGGATTACTTACAAAACTATCACGTAAGCCTTTCCATAGACATAAGTGATCTCTCCATATAGAATTCTCATTCGGGTTAGTTTAGTGTACATGTCTTATGATAAGCACCAACATATTAGTTCTATGTATTGTTTATACCTTAGCTTATAAGAATATATGCTTCATTTCATAAAGAAAAGAACATAATATGTATAAGTCTCTACGACTCTAATAAATATTAATTATTTAAGAGAGCATCAACCAGGAATATTTTAGGAACAATGCTTTGATACAAAAGGAATCTTATAATTATAACAACTTTATAATTTTATTTGCAAATCATTTTTATCCCATTAACTTTATCTTTACTCTAGAGTCATAAATCAAATATTAGATTTATTAATCTACTATTATATGAATACTAAAGATAAATTAAGCTTTTATTAATAATAATATATATTTACATGAATATAATAATACCACGTATAACTAACCGATTGGCAATAGGGTATATTAAACTAACAGCCTTCAGGTGGGGAAAAATGATATGATATGATGTATGCATTAATGGAGAGGACTAGTTGTGTAAAGTTAGTAAATTGCCCTAGTAGGAACTAGTTATGCATAAATGAGCTGGTTGTAATGATGGATTTATGTAGGGAATTTTATTAACTATGACATCATAGTTGTTGTTGATGAAAAGGAATCGTTTCGCTCTAATAAAAGAAAAATATTGTATTGTGTGTGCATATAAAATAGTAGTATATATATTAGGTTTGTCTTATCTATCACAATAGCAATGACATCATAGTTAGGACTTTATAGTGTTTTAGGTAGAATTTTATAACCTTCATTTCATGATGTGTACTTAAACTAATGCACATGTTAAGTTTTAATATTTGGGATTGTAATTAGTAAAATGTTGGGATTGCATATTTAGGAATTCATTTTGTGTGTGTGTGTGTAATTGCATTCATCTCATAAAACAATATTATCTGTAATGATGTAAATATGTGGTGGATGAATATAGTCGATTATTGTGGTTTAAGTGGTATGTCTAAAGTTACTTATGAGTATGGATTACTTGAGCTATTATGTTTGGGTTATTGTTGTTATTTCCAGGTATTTTGAAACGAGACAAAATTTCAGATAGTATCCCTGTATAAGGGAAACTCTACTAAAATTTCTTTAAAATTGTATATTTCCTTACTTTAATAAAAATAAATCCCTCACTATGGTGGATAGTTAGGTAACGTTTGGGAACGCGGCTGCGGCTGCGTTCCCAAAAAATTTGAAATTTTTTTTTTGCTAAAATTTAATATGGTTTGTACGTTTTGGATCGTTTTGATGTGCTGATGTCAAAAATGATTTTTAAAAAATGAAAAAACATCATTGGCATGCATTTTGGCACGAAAAGTTATTTGAAAAGCACCCACAACCACACTGCCAAACACGCTCTTATATGATTTATAATTTATATTATGTGTAATGAATGAGAGTGACTTCATATGAGAAAGACTTTGAATATATATATAAAAAATATCATATTTACACGTATAAGATTTTGATAAATGAATAAAGATAAATTAGAAATTACAAGGTGTTACATACACTAACTAGTTATGGATCTTGATTGATCCACTTGAAAGCATAAAACATATTGGATGTAATTAGGTCTTTAGAAGAAAGACTAACATGGATGGCAATAAATAAATATATAAAGCTAGACTAGTTGTTAAAGATTACAAACAAAGATAAAAAGGTTAACTATGATGAAACCCTCTCACCGGTAGCTATGTTAAGATCTATAAGGATCTTGCTGGCTATAGCTGCATACCATGATTATAAGATTTAATAAATAAATGTCAATTACATTCCGGAATGTTAATCTTCACGAAAATATGTTGCACAAATTAAACAAATTAATTTTAAAAAAATTTCCAATAAAATATGCAAGCTACAAAAAGTCATTAATGAACTGAAGTAACTTTCAAGAAGTTAGAATATTTGTTTTGATGAGACAATCAAACAATTTGAATTGGAGAAGTCTTGTATTTATAAAAAGGTTATTGTAAGTGGAATCATTTTCCTAGTATTATATGTAGATGACATATTATTGATAGGTATGACATTCCTTTACTCTAATCAATGAAAATTTGGTTGTCCAAGAATTTTTCCATGAAGGAT
>Ga0325402_1001056_pt1 | contig 21553 bp, 14 predicted proteins | sample PopdelMetagenome_22_FD_207212 | JGI IMG/M metagenome (GOLD analysis project Ga0325402, IMG submission 207212) | Populus deltoides microbial communities from Bellville, Georgia, United States - Xylem-PdKOR-R3 | ecosystem: Host-associated > Plants > Phyllosphere > Stem > Wood/Secondary xylem...
CTTTCAGTCTTGGGTATACCAGGGTATAATTGCGCTTTCATTTTTGTCTAAAACTCCAGCTTGGTTTCCCCATGGATTTGAAACCCTTCCCAGCCTGCTCTTGCCAAGATGCCAATATTTTTTTTTTCATTTTTCATTTTTTATTGCTTTTCATTTTTTTTAATTTTAAAAGAAAACGATAATTTTTTTTTGAGGGGACCCGAAAATTAGGATATAACACCTATCATGAACCTTGGGCTAAAATTCACAAATTTGGCATGAATTGTTCTCCCTTTCAATTGAGCTTATAGACTTAGGTTTAAAACCCCTTACCTCGTAATAAAATGAATTTTAAACACTAGCCAGTCAAGATTTTTTTCCAATGTTCCCTTTTTCTTCCCTTTTTTCCATAGGTTTCTTCTCTTCCTCTCCTTTCCCTCACTTTATTTCTCTCTTAATTCTTGTTTCAATTGTGTTTAAATTCTTATCTCCTCACTATCTTGTCTAATTCTTTGATTTCTCTGAAAGTTTTTTTGTGTGGAACTCTCCTAAATTTTCTTTTATTCTCCTCTCTCTTCACAACTTTGTTCGGTTGTATATAAAGGAAGAAGAATTGAAACTTCCAGTGTTTTTCATTATTTATAAAATGTCATTAATAAGTTTTTATTTAACTTTTTTGCCTAACTACTGACAATTTCTTACAACTTTTTTGGACTCCGATCACCCTGAAATTTTACCCGGAGGTAGAACAATATGTTAGGAGACTCATCATAAAATCTCAGTCTCATCCAATGATTGGATTAAGACTTATGCTTGTTAGCGTGAAACTGATCAGGAGGTAATTTTACACCAAAAATTCAAATTTCACGTGTTGTCCTTGCATGAACTATATTAATTTCTCAACTAAGTCCTAGGAACCATTTTATCATTCCATATATATCCATTTTTCATTTTCATCCTTTAATTCATTTACGAGTTTATTATCGTCTCACAGTAACGTTATTAGTTTCATACAGGGTTTACATTAAAACATTTTCATGTCTTTCTTTCTTTCTTTTATAAATTTAATCTCATTTAATATTTTATCTTTTATTTTCCATTTATTATAAATTTTCAACTTCTAGGGGTTTATATTCTATCCTTCTAAATAAATTTCGTTCCTGAAATTTAAATTCATACTTGTATTGGAAAACAAGCTTGGGTACTTCTTATTATCTCCAACTCTCTTTCCTGAGTCTCTTTTTTTTTTTTTTTTAATTTGAGAGTTCTTCCAAAACACTCTCACTCATACAACCTTTTTGTTCCTTAGTTCTTTTACGATGTGATCGAGGATCTTTAATAGCTTCATGTTTATAGTTAAATCCTCATAAATTTCTATGAGAACATGTGGCAAGATTTTGGAAGGATCTAGTTCTACTTTTCATAACAACGACATATTATGTATTTTGGCCAAATAGGGAAGCAATGCCAATCGAAAGGCAATAAGACCAATTATTTTAATGATTTTATAAGGACTAATATACCTTGGGGCTAACTTGCCCTTTATTCCAAAACGCATGATGTTTTTCCAAGGTTTGATCTTTATAAATGTTTGGTCGCCTACCATAAACTCAAAGGCTTCTCCTATTATTTGCCTAACTCTTTTGTTTTTCCCGAGCCATTTTAATTTTATATTTTATAGTTATCACTTTTTTTGAGGTAATTTGCACCAACTGTGGCCCAATTAACTTCCTATCACCAACTCCCTCCCAATAAACTAGGGTTCAACATTTCCTTTCATACTCAACTATTTCTTTCTCCATGTTTGGCCACTAATAAAATTCCTTTAAGTCCTTGTACATCTTGGTACTTCCAGGATGTATAGTGAACCTGGATTCTTGATGTAAACCCTTGGATAAAATTCACAAACCAATAATGTGAAATATTATGTTAAATGAGTAAATTGAGTATTGGAATTAAAAAGGTGACTTTGGATTTTGGTAATTTGAAATAAAATATTCATGTGTGAACTTAAAAATAAATGTATGGAAGAATAAATAACAAAGAAATGCAAATAAAAACCAAATGAAAGAGATAAAAAGGGAAAGCAATGTTATGGGATATAATTTAACAAAATTTGATGTAGTCTATTTAAACTCGGCATTAAAAATACATCTCAATCTGAGAAATATGACCGAATAAACATAAAATGTACAATATAAACCCATAGCCTGAAAATTGATAAATTAATGATAAATATGGGAGATTTTTATAAATTTGGGGTGAAAATACTTAGAAAAGTATTTTATAATTTTCAAATGAATTAATGTATGGTTCCACCCATGAATGACTTTGATTGTCGATGGACGCGCGCATATAATTGCATAGTTTTTAAACTGAAAGGGAATGGAATTTGAGAAAAAAAATTGTATTATAAATAAGGATGAAATCTCCCAATGAATTAGTTAAAGATCTAGATGATTTAAATAGATAAATTAATATAAAAATTTGAATTTTTGGCGTAAAATTACATGTTAGCTAGCTTTACGCTATCATTTATAACTCTTAATTCAACTGTTGGATCGAACTAAACTTTTACTAGTAATCTCCTGACATGTTGTTTTACTTTGGGTTAAAATTTCAAGTTGATTGGAGTCTATAAGGCCTTGTGATAAGTGATGGAGTTCAAGTAAAATAACATATGGATAATAAATAGGGGTAAAATCAGGAATAACCAAAACATTTCTTTTTCCTCCCATTTAAACTGACATCCAGCTGGAAAAAAAAAGGGAGGGACACCAACCGAATATTACCATTCTCTCTTCTTATTTTTCTTTTGTTCTTAAACTTCATGAAGAAAGGGGTTAGGAAAGATTGAAGTGAGGGATTAAAAAGGGGAAAACTTACATATAGAGGTTAAGAAACTTGTTTGGGAGGTAGGAAGGGATAGAAAGAGTGATGACTGGAAATAGAGAGAAAGGTGGCAGGTTTGAAAGAAAAAGAGGAACAATGGGAAAAAATTTCGACTGGGAGCTATTTAGAACTTACAAAATCATTGTGTAAGTGGTTTCAACCTCCTTTATTCAGGTAGAAGTGATGATGTATGGAATTGTGGAGAAATTCTTAGAATTTAAGCTATGATTCATAAATGAGTTTTAGGGAAATTGAGAAATTATATGGATATGATGTAATTGAGGTGTAGGGTATGAATGGCCTCGTTTATGAATGTATAAAGAATAAATTTAAGTGCTTGTGCTTGTGGGGGAGTTTTAGCCAAGGGAAGGAAAGAATGAGGAGAGGTAGACCTACCTTAAATTCTTATTTATTACTTGTAATCCACATGTGTTAAAGTGATGGATATTGAATAAAATGCATGTATTTGAAATTTAAATAAAATGGAGTATATGATGAAATAGATAAGGTAAAAAGAATAGGAAGATTACTTAATTGTCTTATTCTTAGACAAGTACATGAAAGATAAATGCTAATAATGTAGATTTTAAAAGAATTAAAAGAAGGTTATGAAAAGAAAGGGTTAGTGTTTTGAAGTTGGTAGAACCATCCACGAGAAAAAAGAAGTGAAAAGTTATGAAATTATATAATTGTTGGGTAATTGTAGGTGATTAGTAAGAGTTACATAATGATGATGATGAAATCATGTGTTAATTCACTACAATATTTTACAGTTTTACCGACAAAATTTTTTCGTTGGTGTAAGATTACCATTTCGTTGGTAAAACTTTTACCGACTAATTCACCGATAGAATTTGTCTGTCGATATATCGTTCATCAGTAATTCCATCATTTGTCGCTAACTCTGTCGGTAAAAAAAAAACACCGATGGTTTTACATACGGACAATACGCGTAAAAAACAATTACCCACTAGAAATATGTAACATTCTCAAATCATAATGTCATGAAATCTCAAACATTTCTTTACTAATGTCAAGTATTGAATAACAAGTCTAAGATTATGAGATTTTTTTGAAAATTTCAGCAGAGTTTCCTCTATTTTTGTTGGTACCAAGTTATCGAGAACACTTCTATTATATGTCATTACAACTTCCATCTTGATCCAATCATCCTGGATCACATCCCATTCATCAAACAATATCTCAATACTTATACTTATCAGTATATTCAAGTCTCATAAAATCAATTAATAAGTCAACATTAAAGTATTACTAAAACAATTCGAAAGATAAACAAATTCATCACTAAAAAGTAATAAATGCTAACTAACTACATATATGCATTTAGACTACATGAATACAACATTAAGATTAAGAGTCATATTGTCTTAAAACATCTAATGTATTCTACTACTTTATATTATAAACTTATTTTATTATTTTGAAAATGATTTAGCCATACTAACAACTATGCATATATATAATACATCCACTATATACTACACATCTTCTACTTGATTTTTATAACACATAGGTAATACATCTATTACATATGACACATCTTCTGCTTGATTTTTACAACACAAAAAGTTTTCAAAGAAAATAAAGATATAAATATTACATTCCAAAATGATAATTCATAAACAGAAAACTCCTACATCTAATGATCTGCATCACCTCGCGGTGTACCTGTTTCAACAATAACCACATTAATCAATTTACTCAATATCTTAGTCTAGTATTAATTATTTACTCTTAACCTTTGAAATTTAATACTTCTAACTTCAATCTAACTCAATCAATTAATTTATATAATCTTTTCAAAACTTAAATATCCAGCTCACTCATCTCGATTACCAAATAATTCTAGCACTTCCATATAATTACTCAGAAATTTGGTTTTCCTTCCTTAGTTACTAGTAAACCTGGTAATTCTTTTAATTACCCAAAGAATCTAGCTAACCCATTTTGGTTGACAAAATCAATTTGGTAATTCCATACGAATTACTCCATATCCGGTTAACCTCTTTGTTAACCAATAAACCCGATAATTCTCTTAATTACCCAAGAAATCCGGCTAACCCATTTCGGCTACTAAAATCAATCTAGTAATTCCATATGAATTACCCAGCATCCGGCTAACCTCTTTTGTTAGCCAAATAATGATCCCGGTAATTTCACATAAATTACCAATAATTCTCATAATAATTACTCAATTTATTCCTTTGCTTCATTCTTTTAACATCAATTAAATAGACAACATATATATTTAGGGAAAACTAATCACTACAAAATAAGGTGACGAATCACCTCCCTTCCGCTTGTGATGACCCAACTCCTCATGTCTGATAACCAGCTCTAGACACAACTCCTGAATCAATCAAATGTCATTATATTATTAGTCCATCAATATTTTTCTTATGTGCTGAAACGCAAAGCACATAATTTATTTTTTTATTTGTAATTCATTCTAATAAAAATTTATTCTCAAACATAACATCATTATTTTACATGCAATCACATATTTAAATCAAGTTACTTCTTTTCTTGCTTTATGTTCATAATTCCTCCATCAAATAATCCTTCTATTCTTTATGCTCTCACATCATATTATTTATTTTATCTAAACATATGTAACAACTATATTCAAACACAATCTAAACATCTTGTCTTTATGCTTTCTTTTAACTAGTTCATTTCTCTTTTAAATTGAATTTACTTTTTTTTTTCTTAACTTTAATGCTATTTCTTCATTTAGTTTTTCTTACATATTTCAAATATCATGATTAAACATAGTTTTCTAAACATTAACATCAAAACTCATTCGTCCACTTTTCCTTCATTTGGCCGAATGTGATGTTCCTTTTCCTCCCCCAAATTTTTCTTCATTTACTTGTTATTTCAACTTGTTTTCATTCTATTCCACTTCAACTTCATCATTTTCCCTTCCCCTCCTAATTCCCCCAAATTCCCATAAGAAACCTAAGTTCAAGAATCAAGTATTTAAGAGAAATTAAAGTAAAAGTCCATTAAATTACTTCCTAACTTAATCAAGTAAGCTTAAAAACATCTAAATCAAACATTAAATTCAAACTTCTCAAGCTTACCAATTGAGTTTCTTCCAATTTCTCTTCTCTCCCAAAGTTAGCCAAATTCGCTCTCTCAATTCCTCCTTCCTTCACTTGATTCTACCTTAGATTAGGGTTTTATAAGTTGAACTTTGCAAGTTTACAAGGTTACTCTCTCAATTTCCTTATTTTTTCCCTTACTTTTCTCTCTTTCTCTCATGTTCTGTTCTTTTTTCTCCCCATTTATTTCTACCTAGTCGGCAATATATATATATATATATATATATATATATATATATATATAAAAGGAAGGGAGAGCTGATTTGTTTTATTTTTTGTGGCAAATAATCATTTTACGCTTAATGAGTCATTTTGCTTCTATTTGACGGTCCTTATTTGTTTTGCTAGCACTACGAGCTCCGTTCATCCTAAGATTTTAACCAGATTTTATTCAATATATTTTAAGGTCGCTCATAAAATTTTAGCTCAATCTAATGGTCGGACTGAAACTTACATCCAAGAACGTAAAACTGGTTAAATTGTGATTTTTTTGTCAAATTTCTGAATTTTTCTAAAAATTCTGAAATTTAACCCAAGCTAAGACATCAGATTAGAAGGCTCCACATAAATTTTCAGAATTTTTTGATAACCCGATTGAGAGTTACAATTTTTTTTGTTTTACATGAAACTAGTCAATTTATGATTTTTCGCCCAGAGGTTTTACAAAATATGCCGACGGAATTATTCCATCGGTGATTGTGGTATATGTAGTAAATTTTTTCCAACTCTCTGGAAAATACAGACGGATTGAGTTCGTCCATATTCCCATTGATAAATTACTGACGGACTAATTTCATCGATTATTGTGGCATATGTAGTAATATTTTTCCAACTTTCTGGAAATGACCAACGGATTGAGGCCATCGATATCTCTGTCTGTAATATTTAAAAAATATTTTTAAAAAATATTAATATCTCTGTCTGTGGCATATGTAGAACAATGGCGGTGTTGGAGGAGGAGGCTGGTCATTCCCGGGGTCATACGGCCAAAAAGGAGACGCACACGTACCACTCATCTGTGATCTTATGTCTATGACCTTTTGACGGAGTTATTCATAATCCACCGAGAGTTGCTCATATTTTTCGGTGAGACGAGTTGTGTGTTGTTGCAAGGCCACAAACTGTTGAGACTGGGTGCTCGATACTGATTGAGAGCTCCCAATGGTTGAGACACTACGGGTCGCTTGCAAGTTCTCGATCATAGTGTTAAAGATTCCGTACACCCGAGTTCTATCGGGTACACCAGACAATCCTGCCTCCATCCATAAATTTTGATCGAAATCCGAGTGGGTCGAATGATCATCCCCATATCTCTCCTTAACCGGTTATTAAATGTCTCCTGAAAATTAAAAAGGAAATCATCAAATTCAATTCAAGAAAATAATAACTTACAGAAGAAAATGGTTGAATGAACATACCATGAAGTGTTAAGCGTGATTATCGATGAACTGTTACACCTCTTTTTAAAGGTCTTCACTCCCCATGTGTGTCTCCACAAAAAACACCGTTGGGCTTGGCTCACGTCCAAGAGTCGTAGCTTGTAAGAAACAAAATGGTGCAAGATAGATATCTTTAAAATACGTGCTGCAAGTTAAATATATTTATAAATAACAATAAATTAATTAAAGATAGATATCTTTAAAATTAATCTTACCATCCGCTTCACATATGAAATGAACGGAACGGAGCCACCGATGTGTGTGGTAACCGTGAATTCACCGGTTTCAATTCTCAACACTGGACTGTGAGCGTCGTGTGAACTACTCAGACGTCACGTGCTGAATATACTATGACCATATATACTCTGAAATGTATGGCAGCCTGAAATCCCTCCAAACTGCCACGTCATTCTAGCTTGGTAGAGCGTTATCTCAAGCATATTTTTTAGCTTTTTTTCTGTGCTTCATACCAAAAGTCCCTTAACCTACATGATACAAATATATTTTATATGAGTTAATGACAAATTAGATTTTAATATATAATTTAAAAAAAAAACATATCGTATTGTTTTTTATATTACCTAGTTGCAGCATGATTCTTCCACTCCCTCCTTTCAACATTATCATTTGTGATATCCCACTCGAATTTGTTCCGTGCATAAAAAAATATTTATAAAAAATAAATCAATAATTTCAATATAACTTAAAAAATACTTAAAATTTTAAGTTAACACTAACTTCAAATCTTGTAAACCATGCATTGATATAAGGTTTCCAATCAAGATGTCTAGACACCTGACTCTATTGAAACAATAGAATTTTTATCGACGATTTAATTACCGATGTTATTACTCGGGTTGCCTTAATGTTTATGAACCTAAAAATCGATAAAATTAATGAAATATTAGTTGTTCACAAATTGTTAAACACAAACCAACTCAAATCAAAACAAACTTACATTGAAAGGTCGTCCTTTCAATGTATCTCGTACTTGCGGGAGAATTGACCCCGCTGTGAAGGGACACTGTCTCTATGTTGTGGAACCGCGTTGGAAGAGACAACGTCGTGAAGCTACGCAGGTACCTCTTCTTGGTTGGCACCTAATGACACGTCATCATCGTTGTTAGAAGAACTAACAGTGATCATCTACTTATGACGTGCAATTGATTTTGTTCTATGCATCTACATAAATTTGATGTATAATTACATAATCAAATTCAAATTTGATTTTAAAAAAAAATTGGCAGCACCTCTCCTATACTGGAGACTACCCAAAATATTCAAACCTGCAAATATTCAAAATATATGCCACAAACCAGTTGATTTTATTTTATTTATTCCAGAAATTTTGGATTATTCAATTTCATCTCATTTTCAACGTGATAATATGATGTTTATAATAATAAAAAATAGAAAAAAAATCATATATATAAGCTAACATCTATACAAATTTAACAATAAAATAGAGAAAAAAAATTATTTATATATATTCAATTAACATTTATACTACAAATTTAAAAATAACAATTAAAATTCAACAAAAAAATCAAACATTAAAGCAATATATACAATAAAATTGAGATAAAACAATAAAATTTAATCTTATATATTCAATTAACATTTATACTATAAATTTAACAATAACAATTAAAATTCAACAAACATAATAAAACATTATTGCAATGTAGATAATAAAATAGAAAAACAAATATAGGTTTTTGGAATAGAAAATGCTTACTTTAATCGCATGCTTAATTTCAAAGTTTATCTACATTTAATATAAAAAAAAAATACATTGTTAATAAACTAAAGAAAAGAAGAAAAATAAGAAAAAAATACATCAAAATATTCACCATGTATACCTGTTGATTGTGTTGAGAGGAAATACTTCAAGATCTTGAGACAGCTGAGGATTGAGAGAGTGAGATTGGAGAAGACAGAGTTTGAGAGAGTGAAAATAGTGAGAGACTGAGAGAATTGGAGAAAATGAACTGAAGACGTTCTCGCGGGGTTTTATACTACGTTTTTATCGATAGACTCACTGGCAGGATATTAAATAATATTATTTTTAATTAATCCATCAGGGATTCCCTCAGTAAATTCACCTTGAAATTCCAATTTCGCACTAAAGTTTTCAAAAAACCCTTCAGAATTTTCATAGTTCGTCGGTAATGCCCTTGCTAATGTTAAATAGTACACATTGTCAGAGATACATTAATTACTCGCGCTTTGGATTACGCGATCAACCTCGACATGACCCCTGGTTTTTGTTTTTAAAATAGATAACCAATCAACTCTTGAACGATCCTTTCTAAAAGAAGGGGTGTATATGTATTAAATTTGCTGGCATTACTTGGCGAAAACAAAGACATTGTTTACATTGTAGAGTCTAACTTTTGAGTTAATTTCGACCAGACTATAGTGGGGATCTACTCTGATTCCTCTGTCAGTGGTGTCATACCAATAACATTTGAATAAAAACATTCTATTATGCTCATCATGATATTGCAATTCAACGACCTCTTCTAATTTACCATAATAGTTAACTTCAAATTCACTACAAGTCGATCCCTTAACACAAACACCAATGTTATGTCTTTTTTCCATGCTCATATTGTTAGTATGAAACACATATCCATTGATAAAATACTCATTATTGCACTTCACTTTTCTTTCAAAACCCAGGCTTAGTAAAGACAATGAAGCACTAACATTCCTTCTTTTTTTGATAAACCTTATACATCAAGTACAACAATGAATAGTAAATGAGAATTCTATAATGAAATTAAGTACCATGATAGATAATGAGTTTGTGATAGTACTTACATGTGTTTTGAACCACGTGGAAAATTGTTCATCTTGTAATCGAAAGATTTGGGATTTGGTCAATTGTGAGTTATTAAACAGTAAATATTATCGATGTTGCCTATAAGATTTTCAAAAATATATGAGTTTATGATATTACAATAGATAAATAATCTATTTATAACAAAGTTTAAGTAGTATATATACTTACTTAATAAAAGGCCTCAGTGCATCGCAGTTAAATAACATATAATTATGTGTTTGTTTGAATTCTATTTCAAACAAATATCTTCCCCTTACAACATTTTTAGGTGTGGGTCGTCCAAGATTGGAGAATATTAACAAGTTTCTACTCAAAGGCACTTCACCACCATCATCATACCGTGGAACGCGATTGATTCTTGTTCTAAAAAAAGGCTCGAAATAATACGATATAAATGTTGAGATCTCCTCAACAATATAGGCATCACATATCGAAGCCTCAACATGCGTCTTATTCTTAACATTTTTCTTAAGATTGAACAAGTACTTGTATGGAATTAAACAAATATTTTCAATTAAAAAAAACAATGAAAATACATTAATAATTACATTGCATCTGTAATATCTAACCTCTTGAATGGATACATCCATCTATACTGGACTAGGCAACCAACTTTTACCTCATATAGTAAATGTATAGGTAGATGCTCCATCGAGTCAAAAAATGATGGAGAGAATATCATTTGAAGTTTACATATTGTCTCAACGTTATACGTTTCAAGCCTCTCAATGTGATGTGTCTACAACTTGTTGTAGCATATATCTCTAAAGAAATGACTGATCTCCGTGAGTGCATCTCATATCCCCTTTGGCAATAAATCACAATGAGCTAATAAAATGAGTGTTTGTATAAACACGTGGCAATCATGGCTTTTCATTCTATACAATATGCATTCCTCTAGATTAACTAACCTTGATATGTTCAACGCATGTCTACTGGAAAAACACAGACTCTTAAGCCATTGGTAAACTAGTAGTTGTGCTTTCTTCTCTAAGGCGAAGCTTGCTTTGGGCTTTACGACCCATGACCCATCAAAAACCAACTACATATTTTTTATGGTTACAAAATAACGCTATATCCATTCTTGCCTTGTTGTTATCGTTTGTCTTTCCCTTCACGTCCATGATCATGTTAAAAATATTCTCAAACACGTTCTTTTCTATTTGCATGATGTCAAGGTTATGGCGGAGGAGATTGGTCTTCTAATAAGAAAGCTCCTAAAAAATACTTTGCTTTACCTAGTTGTAGGTTAAACGAAAACCAAGAAACTTCTGCTAACCGGATCGGAAACCAAACATAATGTCATTGTACTCTAACACCATGTCATGCAATTCTTCACCAGAAAGATGTATGGGTGCAACATCCTTTTCAACTCTACCAACAAAAATATCATTTTTGTTCTTTCTGTGCATGTGATTTGTTGGCAAAAAACGACGGTAGTAGTTAAAAAAAGATGTTTTACCCTCGTTTGTTAGCGTGAATGCCTTGTTATTTTTCATGCAGTATGCACATGTCAATTTTTTGGTATCCTAAACCGAGGGGTTTCATCCACTTAGTAGCATAGAAGTTTTCTTTCAGCCTGTTCCCTTCAGGTAATATACTTCTCGTCCATTTGATATTTCTATCATAACCGGCCTCACTCAACCCATAATCCGACTTGATGGTGAATACCTATGCAACGACCGATAATTTACTGTGATTTGTGCAGTCATCCTATAATGGTTCATCAGAATCTTTTAAAAGATAAAAAAAACCTGGCCGCGTCTGCATTATGTTCTTCTTCTATGATTGGACATTGACGGTATTACCTTGATTCATTCTAATTGCATCCATAACCATATTATTATAAGGATTACTATTGTCATTTACAACTCTGTGCACGTTGCTAGCGCTAGAAGTTGACCCAACCATCCTTTCTACCATGCTCTCATTACAAACAAATAGTTCTCTGTGCGCATACCAACACAGGTAATCTTCCATGAACCCTTTGTGTAGAAGATGCATCGTTGCAACATCTGGATGAAGAAACTTTTTATTTTTACACTTCCTGCATGGACACCTAATACCGCCTCCACCAATATTTCTCGAAATAGATGTTGTGAAATTAATAAAATTCTAAACTCCATTACAATAATCCATCATTCGCAATCCTTAGGGTGAATCTTAATACATCTATGAGTGATCATCCATGACTTCTATCGAATCTCTATAAAATAATGATGACAACATGTATTAATTAACCACGTTAAGGAAATAAATTTGCAAAAATATTGGTTTAGCTCAAGATTATCCAACTTACTTTCAAACTTCTTTTAAATATTCATTATCAATTATCTATGCACATACAAATTTATACACATTAATTTACAAAAATTACAACTTGTTAATAAAATTGACAAAAATTAAAATGGACCTATTAAACAAGCCATTATTTATTTCATCACAACACACCTAAGTCCGTAATTTGACATAAGTTTCAATAATTTATAAACAAATAATTTTACAAAATCTAAAACAAACCATAACAAGTATAAAATTATAAATCCATACTACAAGTTTGTTTAAGAAAAAATAATAAAACAAGTAAACACCCAAACAAAATACATATACTAAAAAAATATTCAATAATAAAATTGACATTTTAAAATTGTGTTAAAATTAAAAGAAGATAGATTTACTTACTAAAAATAAAAAATCCGCAATAAATCAGAACACATATGCTATGACTATAAAAGTTAAAGAACGATGAGTTGTGTTGAGATAAGGGGGATGTTTTAGGGGGGGTTGGTTGTTTTCAGTAAAGGGGTTATTTAGATGCAGGGGGAAGAAGAAGGAGAAATAAGGGATGGGAGGGTCGATGACCAGGTCATATATTAATCAATACTAATGGAATTACCGACAGAATAATTCCATTTGTAACTCCATTAGCAATTCTATCGGTGTATGGACATCCTGGTTTGAATCCTACTGTATTTTCATCTATAAAACCATCCACAAAAACTTCCACGTCATCACACTACTTTGTTTTTTAAAATTCTTTATATTCCATTTGTGATTCCCTCGGTATATACCAACAGAATGTTTTTATCGATACATACCAACGAAATGTTTCTGTCAGTATATACCGACGATTTTAGCAAGGGAATTAATTCGGTTAGTAAATATCACTGCAAAATACCGACAGAAAAATTTCATCAGCAATTTCATTTGTATTCGTTGAATTTCTGGTAATGATTCTAATAGTTTTCTTGATATGTCGTGATTTTGACATAAATAAGAGGTTGAAGTTAAGTGAAAGTTGTGCTTAGAAATGTATATAATTGATACTTTTTGATATGATTATGTATTTAAAATAAAACTAAGTGTTGTGAAGAAGTATGATGAGATGAGGGATGAAAATGTTATTATGATCAATATACAGTGTTAGTATGAGAAATTTGGTTATTGAGTAGTAACACTAATGAAAACTTGTTATTGATAAATTGTTAGGTGGTTCGTATGAAAATTTTAGTGATTGGTTATTCATTAATATTAGCAAAGAAATTGTAAATTATTTGTAAGATCATGCAGTAGAGCTTGAGCACTTTAAGAATCATGAAAAATCACTTATTGAAGAGAGGAACTTGCTAAATTGGTGGCCATTAGTTTCAGCCAAGCAGAGAAGAGATGGAATAATTGACTTTTATGTTAAGATAACTATGAATTACTTTAGGTAAGTGATTTAGATTGTTTGGGTGAAGAAATATAAAACAAAAACCTATAAAATAAGGTATGCTATATTCGGCTCAAGAAAAGAATTTGAGGGAGGATTCTCCAAGAATAAATATGTGCATGCAAATTGAGGATTGATGTTTCTCAACATGGTTACAATGATTTGAATAAAATAAACATTTAAAAGTTATTCTGAAATTGATTTGATTGAGATATGTTTGAATGCATTGTTATGAATTTATGAGGAACAAATGGTACAATGGAGTGTTGGTTGAGAACATATTAAGGTAAGAATGAAATGGTTACTTTAGATTGATGTGGTATTTGTGTTATTTTAGGAAATAGTGTTATTTTGCATTAATAATAACACTTAGATTGTGTTGTAAGACATGCAAGATGACTACTTTGAATAATTATGTGATGCATGAGAACATCTAGTTGCTTGTTAAATTTATGTTCTCCATGAAGCTGAAATTTTAAACAAATTTATAACCTGACTTCAAAATAGAAATTAGAACTTGAAAATTATGGAATTTGGAATAAGTTTCTTCATGAAAATTGTAGATATGAATGTTAGCTTTCCAATGAAATTGGTCTTGCTTAATTCTGATTTTGTAAAACTCCAGATATTAGCTAGAAATCGAGGAAAGGTCTAGACTGCCCTAGGTAGATATCGGGTTCTACTGTGATGGTTGATTTTGCGGTTGAAAACAATAGAACTGGGTGTTTCTTTCCTCGTCAAAGTTGTATCTTTGTATCTTAGCTTTCCATCAGAATAAACCACGCCTAAAACCAATCTCTAAAACTCTAGTTATGACTAAAAAATCAAACAATGTTATGGGTTGATTAGACTAAACCAACTGGAATTTATAAAATTCTAATGCTTGATGGGAATTATTGTTAATTGAGGGTCTTAAGATTTGAGACTATAAGAATAAGTTGTATGGCTTATTATTAGGAAAATATATTGAGGAGATTGTTATATGTGTGTGTGTGTGTAGAAAAAGGAAAATTTAAGATGTATAGTATGGATATATTAGTGATTCAATTTAATTTATGGTGTGACTAATAATGTTTGTTTGGTTGGGAGTTGTAAGAGAAGCATTCGAAAAGAAATCCAACTTCTTAAAAGCTTGGATAACAAGGGTTAAGGTAAGGGATTGACCCTCCTTTGCCTTTTTAATTATTTATACATGATTTTATAATTTTTAGAATTACAATGGTAATTAAATTATATAGAGTATTATTGTTGTTATTGTTAATGGAAGGCATATGCCTTTGAGGTAGAATTGGAATGTAATTTAAAGTTAATCGCATAGACAATAATATGCAGTACATTATGAGATGTAATTTACCGCAACAAATGAAAAACTTTGCATGTATTACTTTTGACTGCAATGGTGAAATTGATATGCAAGAATTATTATTGACCACATTGACGGGATTCGATTTATGATCTATTACCGATTGAAATGGTGGAAATTGTGTACTTCGTGTTAGACCACCTTGACATAAATTAATGTAATATATATATATATATATATATATATATATATATATATATATATATATATATATATATATATGATGAGAACTCTAAAATAACTGACTTGTGAGATAGCCAGCAGGTGAACAAATATTGTTGTGGAAAAGGTGTTTGACACCTTAATAGCTTATTCAATAAATTCATTATGCCAAGTAATGAAAAATACTTTAAATGTGGTATGTTCTTATTTTTATATTAATATTTATGGAACTAGTTCCTAGTAATGGGGCTAATGCCTAGTAATGGGCTAGTAGCGTTAGTTTGTCTAACTACCATGATATTGAACCTATCTTATAAGATAAAGTATATGCATTTATTATACATGGGTCGGAAATGATGAGCTTATCATTGTTATCAAAATCGATCTAATGAGTTGAACGGTCATTAATAAGTTTTAATTCTCACATGATTGTACTACATTCTAATATAGCAAAATGAATTATTTGTAATATTCCACTCCCATCAAAATCCATGAGCTGACACATACACACACACTACAATTATGATCCAATCATCTTGGATCTTGTTTTATGTTAACATAGCTTAAGAATATATATCTTGTGATATAAATATAAATATTATAAATTGTTGATGTTAAACTAATTTGTATACCATTCTTAAGCTATGTTAACATAGAATAAGGTCCAGGATGATTGGATCATAATTGTAGTATTGGATTGAGATATTGATGAAGATATCAATAACTTGGTATAGTCCAAGTGTAAGGAAAATTCTGTTGAAGTTTTGGTAAAGTGTACATTAAATTATTTTAAAAGCATTTCTCTGAAATTGTTTCCAAATAGTTGGGGTTGTCATATAAATTGATTAATAAGTTATTTGGCTGATCAAATGACAACAACAATAACATGTAATGGATAATGATTGGGAATTAAATTATCCACACCAACAAAGTTTAACGAAAAAGAAAAATGATTTGAGCATGTCTTCTAAGTATAAAAATAATGGGAGGTTATGTGATAAATTATAAATAATAGAAATAAACATGAAATAAGTGGAATGAATAGTGAATAAAGGAAATTTCTCAATATAAAAAAGGTGTTCTATGGATTGAAGTGCAATGTATCATAGATGTAATGAATGTTAGGGAAGTAAAAGAGCGACATGAATTAAATATGTTGTGAATTAAATAACGATGTGAATTAGACATGATTACATAATGAATTACGATATGTATTAAAGGTGGTTTAGAGAGGGAAAGATCATATAATTTATATGTGTTAAGGAAATAAATTGTGGTGTAAATTCCATTAGTTGTGAAATAATAATATTAATATAAATTGAATAAATTCATGAAGTGGAAAAAGTTATGGAATAACCTGGATGTGGAAAGAAATATTGTATGAAGGTGTTTAAATGAGACCAATTAATTTTAGAGTTGTAAAGAATAAATTGTATAATGACAAGTTCAACTAGATTGTGAATGAAACAGTTATCATGATGCAAGGATGATAATGTGATGAATAAAATGATGGGAAGAAAATTTATTAGGGAATAATGAAAAATGAAAAATGTTGGAAATTGATATAACATTAACATTTTTAAAGAAAAATTTACAAAATTAGTTTTGATCATATAATTGTTAAACGCTAATAACAAGGAGGTTAACTATATAAATTAATAATAATAATAATAATAATAATAATAATAATAATAATAATAATAATAATAATAATAAGTTGAAGAGAGCTTTGAGATGCGATATTGATATAATGATTAAATAATGATAAAAACAATTGTTAAGGTTAGAGGATCCACTAATGGTATTTCAAACAAGTGGAGTATAAACTCTTATTACTTAACTGGAAACCACACACAAAGGAGGTTTCAATCGGATTATAAATTGTTAACATGATTACATTAGTTATCTTATTTGAATAATGCTAAAACTTGTAAATGTTGTCAGGTATTCATGATTATAACTTATATTAACAACAAATCAAGTTTCTTTCAAAGCACAGGTGTCGGTTATACCATATGGTTTAGGCTATAAAAGTGCCAAGTATTTGTTGTACCAAGGTTATACAACATAAATCTAGATTAACCATTTAACAAGTAAAGTATTAAGAGTGAAAAGATAACAAATACAAAACATGTTAGTATCAAATATTAAAGTCCATGTTGGGTTTATACTATACTTATTCTTACACCATTAGTGTAACCTTTTCACCTTGACATAATAAACTTAGCTGAACATAATGAAGAAGAGAAACATAAATAAGTAAGATAAGAACATAAATAAGATATAAGTTAACTAAGTAAAGAAAAGGAAATGAAAAGCATAGACAGAAGATTAATATAAACAAAACTTAAGCATTACAAAAATATAAAGAGAGAGAGAGCAAGAACATGATCTTGATCTGAAAACCAAGATGCCTAAATGCATGACAAATGCCTCCTTTTTTAGGCCTAAATTTGGAACTATTGATTTGATGACTAATTGTTGAGTGGGTGGCCACATCTTGACTTGGTGACAATCCTTATCTTCTTGTCTTAACAAAACGTCATAGCTAATATCAGAATTTGAACAGATTGTCCCATGAAAGTTCTAGTAAATTGTCTTAGCTTTCCAACAAAAAAAGAATTAGTGCATTTGAACTTCTAGAACTCGAGATATTGGCTAAATATTGAACAGTGTTTGGGTTGCAGGACAGATTCCAACTTCTCCGTTGTTGCTAAGATTTGGACTTCCAGACAGCAGAATTGAGTCTTTCACTCCTCATGAATGTTTTAGGCATGTGTCTTAGCTTTCTAGCCATATGAACCAAATAGAAATCCAAGATGTACGGCTTCAGATATGACCCAATGACTGAACAGTGTTCCAGTTTAGACTAAACCAACATCTCTTTTCTAAGCTTAACTCTATCTTTGTCTTCTTAATTTCAGTAGTTGAACTCATCATCAATCCTTTGAGTTATGTGATGGGCCTGCATTTAAGATGAATATTTACCATAAATTAAAGGTATCTTATATTATTAGACATGTTATTATAAAGCATGCTCTAGTTAAGGAGTTATTGATACTTCAAGTGCAAAACGATGATATAAAACCTTGATAAAAATACACTTTTAAATATTAATCAATGACCATTCAGGGTAAGGAATTTGTTCAATACCCTCCACCCATGAGATCGTCACCCAGTACTCGCACATCCAAGAAGTATTATTTATTCTATAAGGTTAAAAGATATGAAACAGAAGAGTGTGTTTTAAAGAAACAAATGAAAAGATTGATAGCTAAAGGCTATCTCTGTCAGTTCTTGAAAAGGGATTCTCTGTCAATCTACATTGGCACTACTCGAAATCAATGTGATCTTGGGTAGCACCTAGGTATGGGGTGATCCCAACACAAGTAAAAAAAAGTATAGGAAACAAGTCTTTATGATTGCTTGTTTTCAAAACCAATGGTATGAGTTTATCATCTTTACCCTGAAAAATAAAGAGGGATTGTCTCATATGAGGATGCCCTAGTCGTTGATCTCTATAATTCTTTCCAACCATCGAGTACATCAAGTGTTGGAGGATGATGGTAGTACAGTCAACATCTTTTCCTGTGAAGTGATTGAATAGATGGGAATATCCCTTTTAAGACTGACCCTAGTGAAGACTTCTCTTATTAGGATAGAAGGCTCGAGCATACAAGTGAAGAGAGCCTTGTAAATCCCAGTTATAATGCATCAAAGTATGAAGCTTTTCTAGTAGGATTACGACTTGCAAAGGCCTTTGATGCCTACCCATTTCTAGTTCATAATGACTCTTAGTTGGTGGTTGTTCAATGCCAAGAAATATCTTAGGCTAGAGAAACAACTATGCAACAATATCTTCAGAAGGTCCAATCTTATTTCTTTAAGCAAGTTAGACGTAAAAGTATTTCAATCACTCATATTCCAAAGGAAGACAATCATTGGGCAAATCTCTTATTTAAGTTAGGAAGCTTCAATCCTGTAAATCTCCCTATAGACGTCTAGGTTGAAGTTTTAGAAAAACCGAGTGCAGGCAAAGAAGAGTTTGTGTATGTTCCCATCAATGTTGAGAAAGAATGGAGAACCCCAATCATACATTGTCAAAACCCAAATTTAGGTTCCCCAAACAATTGTCCTTTTCTTTTAAAAATAATTATATAAAAAAAAGAGGAAGACAAATGACTTGGTTGGCAAAAACAGGTTGAAGAGGGATTTAAATACATAAATGAGAGATGGAGGAACTAAATTGAATCTTTGATAAAATTAGAAACTTAATTGCACCCTTGAAGGACCTGAATGTGAAGGACAATACAGTTTCAAGGTTAACTTAAGTGAATATTAGACAAATTTGCATAAGAATTAAATCTAAGAACTTAATTAAACTTTTAATAGGCTGATTTTATTTAATCATATGCCTAATTAAAAATTTAATTATGTTTGAGAATTAATTTGGACCAAAATTAAAAGAATTAATTAAGTGCAAGCACTTAATTGGTGAAAAATTAAATTTGAAAGCTTAATCTAGACTTAATTAAAAGGATTGGAATTTTGGAGGACCAAATTTAATCTTTACAAGCTTAACCGGATGAAATAGGGGTGAAATTGCAAGAAAATCAAAGTTTAGGGGTCAATTAAGGGTCAAATCGAAGAAATTAAGGACTGAGGATTAAGATGCAAAATGCACAAAAATACAGGGACTAAAATTGAAAAAAAGGGGTCAAATTGAAATAAGTAGAAGTTTGAAGGGCCAATAAAGGATGAAATTGAAAATATCTAAGACCAGGGAACATGCTGAAAAAAATGCTAAAATCAAAGGGTCCTTTTGAAACATTGTATGAGTGAAATTGAGTTGATTCCTAAAATCAAGTTCAATTGAGGGCTTGATTGCACAAATTTAAAAGAATGAGGCCTTAAATCAAAAAAGGAGAGTTAAAACCCAAATTAATTTAGGGTTTCCTAAAATGACATCGTTCCATTTAAAGGAAATGGAGTGTTTTGACCAAAACGTTTTGTTTTGGTTCAAAATGATGTTGTTTTGTGTTATTCTTGGGCAAAATAATAATATGAGGTCAGATGACTTGTCGTTTGGCTATTGTTCATCTTCCTCCATAAAAAAACATAAAAAAAAACAGATGCTCTATTGTCTTTACCTTTAGCTTTAAGTTGTTCTTATTTTAGTGCCTAACCAAACAAACCCTAAACATGTTCAAAAAATTCTAAAAAAATTCAGGGACCATTTTAAAATAGTTTATGGATCCCTCAAGTGTTTTCCAGTAATTTTGCCAAATATCAGGTTATAAACTTACACTGTAAGATACCAATCCGATATTAAAAATATCTAGTTTTTCTCCAATATTTTGGTAAAAAACAAAAAAAAAATGCATTCTTATCTTGTTTTAAAAATACAAAATGGTGAATGAAATGGCTATTATGTTTTGTTGGGTTCTGCTGATCCTGTCATGTCTGCTGTGGTTTTGCTTCATAACTGAGGAACTGCCTCTCTGCTGCTGGGTTTCACTTCTATTGAGCTTTGCTATTGCTGGCTTTCCTGCGGCCAAGGTTGTTAAAATCGCGATTTTAACACGGCACGGAAAGTACTAAACAAACTCGGATCGTAAAAACGGATCGTAAAATCATAAAATCGTAAGGAATTTTAAAATACATTAAAAAAATTCATGCTTCAAATAAAAATTTATAGCATCTTAAAATACATGATAGTTCAAACACCTTAAAATACATGCTTCAAATAAAAATCCATACATAGTTCAAGCACCTTAAAATACATGCTTCAAATAAAAATTCATACATAATTTAAATAACTTTTCATTAGCTAATAATTAACAAATTTAAAATAAATAATCTGTTGGTGTGTCATGTAAACTAAAACTAGCTTTATTACCTTTATCTTCCTCATTATTCCTCAGACATTCATCAATATCATTAGCATCAAGAGGATTATTAGTGTCACTACTAGTACCAACACCAATATTATGAGCATTAGTGCTGCTACTAGTACCAACACCAATATCA
>Ga0325402_1001059_pt1 | contig 21541 bp, 12 predicted proteins | sample PopdelMetagenome_22_FD_207212 | JGI IMG/M metagenome (GOLD analysis project Ga0325402, IMG submission 207212) | Populus deltoides microbial communities from Bellville, Georgia, United States - Xylem-PdKOR-R3 | ecosystem: Host-associated > Plants > Phyllosphere > Stem > Wood/Secondary xylem...
TGCTACCATAAGAAAAATAAACTTAAAGAGTAAACCACCAAATTCTTATGTAATAATAAAAATAAGTATCCATCACTAGTAAAGACATGAAATTCATAATAAGAATCCATAATAATTCAGCTATTTTGTTTATTACGAACTCTCATGAGCTACATGAATATCACAAAACATGAAATTCCACAGCTAGATAGAATCCATTAAGGAAATCCTACAACTAACACAATAACAAGCCATCTAGTTTTGAGGAGCACATGATGAACTTGTCAAAAATAAAACATACTAAGTAATAAGGATTATTGTTACCCAATTTGGGGCTATACATAAACAGAAAAAAAAGAAGAGAAAATACAATTTTTTTTTGAAAAACAATGTTGGAAGAAAAATACAAAAATATATCAGTGAGAAGAATATAATAGAACACTTAGAAAATTATCGAAGACTAGTTAAGGAAAAGCAAAATATATAAGTTTGGAAACTTTGACAGTGTATTTTCGACCGATGAAGGTTTTATTGATAAAGAAAATTCAATTTGAAAAAAATTCAAAATTAAATGTTTAAGGACTTAATTGGCATTTTCAAGGTTTAATTGTAATTTATTGAGAGATTAATTATAAGAAACAATGTTTTTTGAAGTCATTTTAGGCTTCAATTAGAAGAAATTAAAGTCTAGGGGTTGAATTACAAGTTTTAAGAGTTTATTTGGTCAAATCAGGGGTTTAATTGTATAAATATTGAAGTTTGACTGATTGAAAAAATTGAGGGACTTGATTGTAGAAATCTAAAACCAACGACCATATTAAAAAAGACGGTGAATGTATGGGTTGGAATTGACCATATTAGGGGCTAAGTTGAAGAAATTAAAAGTTTATTGGTCAAATGAGGGTTGAAATGCATAAATTTATAACCAAAGACTAAAATGAAAATAATGGTCAACTTTGGGGTTGACAATTGAGTTTGGCAAGTGTCAATTTGCATGAAATTAAAAGTTAGAAGGTGATTATAGGTGCAATTAAAAGAAATTAGAAGATCATGGACTCAATTGAAATTTTTCAATAAAAAACCCCTCCTAAATGACGTGTTATTCAAACTTAATGAAGAGAAGGTGAGTGACATGTTGTTTGTCACCTAGGCATTTCTGTTTTAATAGTTTTGGCTAATCAAGTTAGCAACATCAAACAAATGAATATGAAGCTACAGACCTCCAAATTGAGCAAGGTTGGTTCCACATGAAATATGTGCATCTCCTTTACCAACTTCTGATGGTATTAGATGACAATGACATCATAATTGCTCCAACGAAGCCTCGATAGCGGGCAAATCAGTTAGCCCTGATAGTGAAACCATTGTGCAAAAACTGATTTTCTTTTCATATGTTCACACATAAAGGCTCCTCAATGAGTTCTTATCAAGGATTTAAAACACTTTTCTCAAGATTAATAGGTTAGAAATGAATTTAAGACCTCCTAATACCCTAACAAAATCCTATAAATACCCCTTTTAAGATAAAAAAAAAGGCTGGAAAAAAAAGAGAAAAAGAAAAGAAAAGATAAAAAAGAAGAGAAATATCAATAAGAAACATAATTGTAGAGGTCTAAAAGCCCAAACAAAAGTTTTCTTAAGCTTTGTAAATTTGTGAGAGGAAAATGTTTTCAAAGGAAAGCCAAGAGCAGTTGTTCTAAATATACCATGTTAATCCAAAAGAAGGCCCTTTATGACTTGCTTTTTTTTTGTTTTTTTTTTATATTTACAAGCATATAAAAGAGATTTTAAATGCTTAAAAAATGATATTGCATTCACCTTTTTGTTATTGTATTTTTTTTAATGATGTTCTTTAGAAGTCTTTTTATGTTTTTGATTTATTAAAGTTATTGTTTAAGTTTGTTTGTTATGTTGTTTTAGTTTTTGTTTAGCTTAAGCTATACATGTTAAAGCAAGAGTATTTATCCTAGGTTTACCAATCCTGTTCATGGATAAAATGGGTTTAAAAACCAATTTTGAATCCATGGTGCATGAATATGTAAACTATTTTAGGTTGGTAGTTATTAGATTGATACCTCATGCTTGATTTTGATGTTTTTATTTTTTTTGTTAGTTTTTTAGATTTAAACATGTTTGTATATGATATTGTGACTTATTGAGATAAAAGACATGTTTTAGAACCAAAAAGTACAAATTTCCAAGGCTTGGTAGTGTTTGGGCATGATCGGGTTTTTTCTAGGTTTATGAGCAATGTTCTTCGTGTTCTTAGGAAGAACATTGTCTTAACCCCTTGATTTGGATCAATTTTGGTCCATTTCTTTGCATAAAACCTTTCATTATGCATGATTAACCAATAATATAGTGTTTATTTGCATCAATAATATGATTTTAGTGGTTTTTAATCATAGGGTTTTGAATCGAAACCTATTTTGACAAAATTGTGATGTTTAAAAGATAATCAAAGTGAATGGATGTTGGATTATCGATCCTTGCATGATTTGCAACATGTATGTGTCTTCGTTTTGATTGAATCTGGTCTATTTTGGAACCCATGTTGCTATGTTCATGTTCGGTCTTCTTGATATTTTTGGTGTTCTTTATCTTTTTTGTGTGTTTGATCCATTTTGTTCAAAATTTTTTTAATTTTTATGTTTTTTGAGTGTTTAATCTGTTTTTTAGCTTTAGTTTTGTTTTTGGGTTGTTTTCGGGTCAAATCAGGATTCTTGGTTTGGTTTATGGTCAAACAAAAATTTTAGGTCAACCTAGTTAGGTCAAACTGAATCAAAGGTTTAAGACCCTGTTTGATTTGTCATAATTGTTGTTAAAGGGTTTAAGGGTGTGTTTGGCAAATACCTTAAGCCTATTTTTGGTAATTTTATTACAAAGAAAAATGAGTTTTTGGTAATCAAAGCCTAAAAGATAAAAATATATATATATATTTTTTGTCATATAGCTAAAAATCCTAAAGGTATTTTGCAACAAGTTTGTAAAATTTCAAAAGATTTTGGCCTACATTTCAAAAATCAAAACAAATTATTTTATTTATTTTTATATGAAAGATTATGAACTTCTACATAAGATGTATTCCTGATATTAAATAAAAAAAATAATTTTTTTTTGTTTCTTTTAATATACAAGATTATAAACTTGTATGTAAAATATATTCCTGATATTAAATAAAAAGATAATTTATTTTATTTTTATGTTGACATTAGAACAATTAGGTTTTTAACCTGATAAAATAAGGACCTCTTTACCGAGAAGTATTTTTTTAAAAAAATTAGACAGACCAATAATTAGAAAACACAATATTTCTTTAATTTATAATAGACAAATAAACAATACAACTTATTTTAGGTAAAGTGTACAAGGGGTGCTAATACCTTTCCTTTACGTAATCACCCAGACTCTAAAACCAGTTAGTGTTTCTAATAATCAGAATATTAGGCGATGACTCCTATTCCTTTTTTTTACTAATAAAAGATAAAAATTCCTTATTCTTTCCACACACATCATTTCCAACGATCCCAATCCAGGAGGTTGATAACCATAACTCTGCACATGTGCGGCAAGTATAATAGTTAAATTTCACATTACAACATCAATCATTCAATATGCAACAATTTTGTTTTTTTTATATAAATACACAAATACATATAACCCCTTTAACTACACAGAATAACTTTACCATACACATTACCTTTGCCAACCAATAAAAGCAACATAACATTGCATCAACTTTGAGTTTGGATTGTTAGTTAACAATATAACTCTAAATTCCTTTTCAAAATCATTCGAATAAGTCATATAATGTTAAAAAACCCTAAGGCTCATAGCTGACATATGTCATAGTCTTTGGCCTGAATTTAGCACTCTTCATACTAATAATTAACTTTAACAGAATAAGATCTTCACTCCAAGACCAATTCATGATTTTTACTTGATTTTTCATCCATATAATCGAATAATAATCCAAATTTTACTCAGACAATCTTGCTCAAGATATATATCAACAACTCTCTTAATTCCTCTCATTCGGTTTTCTCATGTTTGATAAATACCCCTACACCTATGGTCAGTATCTTAACCTAGTGATCGAGTCCTCATTCCTTATGGTCGACCCATAGTATTCATTTAAAGCTCCATATATATGGTTGGCTCCTATGTTCAAATACATATTTAATATGTCATTCAAGTACCACAACCGTAGCCACACTCATATGGCAGGCTCCCATTCTCTATACATTATTAACATGTCATTTGGGACCATAAACCTAGCCCCACTCATGTGGCAAGCTCTATGCTCAAATACACTATTAATATGTCCTTCAAGGACCACAAATCTAGCCCCACCCATATGACAAGCTTCTGTGAACACATTTCATTTATACCTGTTTCCAATACAAGTTGACTAACTAAGTTCCCTATTGTGGAGTTAGTTTTCACACAATAAGATTTCAATCTCCTTTCATATGGCCAGCTTCCATACATATAACTTAAATTTAAAGTACACACCTTAACAAGACTTCACTAGCCTTTTAACCTTCCATTACTTTGTATAAACATCTCCTTATCGGAGTAAAACTTAGAAATTAAAACTTGAATTAAATGTTGAAAAATTAAAGAAGTTAAGATAACAAGAACCTATATGTTCCTCTTAAAAGTCTTGTCCTGCTTGCCTAGGGCCCGCAAGGTTCTCAACTATTAAACTTAAGGTTTTTAACTCTTTAACGTTCTAATATAAGCAATGCTATCATGTAAGTTTATTTCATACATACACACATATTATGCTTTATTTTTTCACATAATAATCACCCATATTCCTTAAACAACCTAATTTTTTTTTTTAAAGAAAACCAAGAAAAAGCTAAAACACAAAATCAAGCTATCATAAAATTGTAGCTACAACAAACCGACAGTTTCTTGAATCGGTCCAGCTATTTCTCAAAATGGCTAGCCTATTTTTGCTTCTAGAAAATTTCCCTATTCTTTTTCTCTCAAGCCAAACCTCCATCCTTGAAATCTTGAGTTTTTATTTTTTTCAAGATTGTTGTGATGTCACAGTCACACAAATTAATTACTTTAGCTTAAACAAATAAGATAGTATAGAGAAAGCAAATAGTCGATCCCACGAGAAAATCTAGTTCATGTCATTATGCTAAATAATTCAAAGTTAAGGGGGGTTTCGAGATCATCTAAGCTATGTTAGGGTAAATAAAATAAAGTAATTAAATTAAATTAAACAAACCAAAACTTATTAAGAGGAAAACCTAGGTCTCAAGTAAACATCCACCAATAGAAATCAAAATTGATCATTGAAACTATACGTCAATTTATATTCTGAATATTTATCTTTCATTAATTTAGTTAGTTAACCAATCTGCAGTATGACTAACCCTACCATCAAACAACCACATCATCTGCCCTAGTAATTTAATTCAGTGGCAGTCTTAAGAATTAGCTAGGTTGATAAATCTAGACAACATAACTATCTGTAGTCTATGCTCGATTTAATTGAATGTTTTCCCTAAGATTAACAATATAAATCAACCATATTTATTAAACTTAGTCCCTTCATAAGTTAAATTTAATTACTCTGGTTTTGATCGAAAATTTAGTAATAGATTGGTTAGAATAATTACTTAGAGTCCGCTTTAACAATCAAACTAAACAATCATAGTAAATAAGTATAGGAAAACATTCATACTCATTATATAAACTGAAAAAGAAAAGATAAAATAAATCTCACAGTTTTTAAAATCTGAAGGCTTCTGTATTCTTTCAACTAAGAAAAATAACTTAGCCTTGTATGACTATAAAAAAAACTAAGAAAGATAAAAGATGAAAACATAATTTCTGGTGTAGGAAAAAATGTGAGAGTTTCTTTCTTCTTTCTGGCCGCCACCCTCCTTTTCTTTCTCTCTTTCTTTTTATTTGACGGAAAACCCTACTCCCCACAATCCTACTAATCCATTTGTATCCTAAAAAAAAATAAAATATAGGAGTCCTATTCAAAATAGATAATTTATATTTAAATAGTACAATAACTCTTTCCTATAAAAAACAAAAAACAGTATTGCATAAAATCTCCAAGCTTTGACTTTGGACTTACTGAAGTTAATTTGCCCAAATAAAGACCTTTTCCATATGAAGAACTAATTGCCATGCTGGTTTGGATGTTTGGGAAATCAATTGGACTTATTTCTTCACAAAACTGTCTGCTGGCAAAATTTATGGGTTGTCTTAGAAAACTCATATCTATCTCATATGAGCTCGTTTTCTGCTAATATTTGGTAGGTTGATAGGTTTATGAGTCAAGAATATTTTTTTTTTAGCATCAAATGTACTTTTCTAACAAAAGATATTCAAGTTAGAATGACTAAAGGTCAAAATTAGCAAAATGCGAGACTTGTCTTTAAAGACTGTGATTTCCATTTTTTTTTTAAAATTTTTTCTTGCCATATATGTATAAAAATGTATGGATGTTAGCTTTCTAATTCCACTAGAATTACTTCATTTTGACCTCTACAACTCAAGCTCTGCATAACATATCGATCAAAGGTCAAATCTGCCAGTATACGACATGAGTTGAAATATGGTCTGAATTTTATCTCCAAATTAATCCTTTTAAAATCTTACATCCAAAAGTAACTTGAAAACATAAAACAAAGAATATATATAAAACAAAGATCAATTCATATTCATACAAATTTCATATTTAACACGCCAAATGATGAATTCTTCAATGACACACTCAATTACTACAAATATTTTTTTTTCCCCACATAACTCATAAGGGTCGATAAACCCCCATCTTTATGCCTAAGGGCTTCTTTTCAAATCTTACACAAAATTACATTTAATTCTATTCCCTATTCATAAAATTTTATTAGGAATCATGATTTTTCCTAACATTACTCAAAACCCTATAATTCAAGAATTCAAGAAACTTATCATTCAATCTAGTTTTCATAAATAACTACATATACTTCATTAAATATTTTCCCTTAACATTTATCATGAGTAAAATTCAACAAAGAATACACAACGCGAAATCCTTGTCTTGGCTGAGCCTACCTTCTTATGGTGTAGGGTTTTTTTCTTTCAACAAATCAATCTATTCTTTACAATTAAACCTTATACTAATCTAATCTATGCATATTGTCATAATAGGCCTAATTTTACTGAAATTTTCAACATGAACCCTAGAAATTAACATGAGGGTTTTTCCTATATGCTCTAAGGTAATAAAAATTCTTCATCAAGATTCCTAAAACAAACTTCCCTCCTAAATTTCTGTTATTGGCTAAATTCTCTACACCCAAAACTTCTAGGATTTTTCTTCAATTCTCTGTGTTTTTTCATCTTACCATCCCTCTAACTCAAGTTCTATACAAGCTAACAAAACCAATTATGTCAAAAACACCCTTAAATTTTCCAAATCAACATAAATCCTATTTAAAAAATTTAAGGGTTTACACTCTTTCATCTAGTAATACAAATATTAGGTGTTTAGAGTGCTTTACTAAGTGGTTTCGTGTCTATTCAACCTTGATTGATTAATCTTCATCAATTCTTCTTTTTCTCCACAATCCTTTTACTTTTTCTTGAATTCCTTCTTAAAATCTTTAAGGTTTTCTTTTTATGAGTGTTTCTCTCATTTGAAAGAATTTCCTACAATATCACCACTCTCTCCTTGCATTGATACTCTTAAGGCTACAAGTTTTTCTTTCACGAAGAAAATAAGTTCAAGTTCTTGCCTTTGTTCTTTTTCTTTAATAATCATACCCTCTCCCTTTATTAAATGGGAGACAATTTTTCCTTTTTTTTTAGTCTTTAGATTTCCTATTTTCCAAGTTGTGGTGCTTCCCTCCTAAATTGTTCTTAAAGTACGGCTCTACTCCCTTCTTTTATACAATTTCAATATTTTTTCTTAACAAGAATGATAGGGGTTTTACTTTCTCCCCTCCTTAGAGAAATTTCATCCCTGAAATTTACTTTATTACCTTAGTTGTTAAACAAGCTTGGATGCTTCCTTTTCATCTCCGTTTCTTTCTCTTATGTTTCTTTTTTTACTTAAGAGTTCCTCCACAACACCCTTACCAAAGGAACTTTCTCATTCTTTAACTTTTTTTTTTCTTGTTGTATCCATACTCCTTACATGTTTTATTTCCATTATCAAGTCCTTTTAGATCTTTATTGGGACTCGTGGCAATACACACGGGGGTCTATCATGGCTTTTTCAAAGTAATAACATATGAAACATGTTATGCACTTTTGACATTATTGGAGCTAATTCCAATTGATAGGCTACTGGTCTGATACTCATTATGACTTTAAACGGACCAATACATTTTGGAGCCAACGTACCTTTTATTTTGAACAAAATCATATTCTTTCATGAGGTAACCTTTAGAAACACTCGATCCCTCACATCAAACTCCAATGATATCTTTTTATTATAAATATAGCTCTTTTATCTATATTAGGTCGTTTTCATCCTTTATTTGATTACATTCACCTTATCAGTAGTAATCTGTACCAAATTAAAACCCAACAACTTCCTATCATCTACTTCCTCCCAACATACGAAAGTATGACATTTCTTTTGTTATAATGCCTTAAAAGGGGCTATCTCCACTTTAGTTTGATAATTATTATTATACGTGAACTCAACCAAGGGTAAATGATCTTCCCATTTTCATTCAAACTCTACGACACAAGCCCTCAACAAATCATCAAGAGTTTGTATAGTTCTTTCCATTTGTTTATGGGTGAAAGGAAGTGCTAATCTCTAATTTTGTCTCTAGTGTATGTTGAATGCTTGGCCATAACCGAGAGGTGAACCTTGGATCTCGATTGGATATAATTGTTACTAACACTCCATATAATCTTATCACCTCATCTATATTCAAAGTCCATTGAGATATCCTCCCGTTTCCATTCCCAAATTAGGAGGGTTGCAATTTTGTCACAAGCTTCTGATGTTTAACCTTCACTTATTGACAGATTCCATAATTTGCTTTAAATTTTACTACTTCCCTTTTCATCATTGGCGACTAAAAACTCCTTTAAGTCCTTATACATTTTGGTGCTTCCGGGGTGCATTGTAAATTTGGACTCATAAGCCTCAGTATGCAATTCCTTTAAAGCCTTATCATTAAATACATAAGCTCACCTTGCTATGAACCATCCTTTAAAATTGGAAAAGGCATTTCTACACCTGAATTTATCTCTTTCCTTACTTCTTCTATTTTTAGATCCTTTTCTTGAGCCTTCAACACTTTATCCTTCAATACTGACTGCACATTAACCTATGCTTACCATGTTCCTTCAGACCCCAAAGTCAAATGTGCACATATTCCTCTTAATACCTCTAATAATTCCTTTCTATCTTGTCGCACGTGTGCGGCGTCGCGGCGAATATTTCACTTCATCAATGTATCTGGAAAATATAGGGAGACAAGGAATTCTTGTATTTTATTAGTGGAAAGGAAGAAAGGGAGTTCTCACCTAGTATTTTGGTCACTAGGAACCCTAATTGGTCTCAGAGATCGGGTATGAGGATTGATTGCGTAAAGAAAAGGTATTAGCACCCCAAATACGCTTTACCTAAGGTAAGCTGCATTGTTTAATTGTCTGATAAAAAACTAAGGTTTTGTCATGTTTTCTAATTGTTGGTCTATCTAAGGTTTAAGAAAAGTCTTCTTCAGTAAGGAAGTCCTTATCTTATTGAGTAAAAACCTAATTGTTCTAATGTCTATACAAGAAAAGCCTTTTTAATATCGAGGATGCGTTTTACGTATAAATTCATAATTTCAGATATTAAAAGAAAACAAAATAATATTTTTGGAATTTTTGAAATATTAGCCTAGTTCTCATTGCTTTAATAAACTTGTTATTAAAGCCAAAATGCATGCTAAAACATAATTTCTTTTGTTGTATGAAAATACGATGTGGTGATTTTTTTTTAATTTTTGAGAGACTTGACCGCATGAATGAAAACAAAATATATATTTTTTGTTTTATAATTTTTTTTGCAATGTTTTGACAAAAAACCAGGTATTTTAATACTAGATTTATATCTTTACGGTAAAAAAATACAAACCAATATTACTTAAAATTCCATAACAAAATACACGGAAAAATCACAAATTTTTCTAAAAATAGTTTTTTGAAATTTTTTTTGACTGGGCTGGACCAGACCCAAAAAAATCTAGGTCGAATCCCACTACATGAATAGTGGATGTGAATTATAATTCACGCCCACTGTTCATGCATGAGCAGAAGGCGTGAATTAATTCACGCCTACTATTTACGCAGTGAACAACAAGGAAGAAGAAGAAGAAGAAGAATGGGGGCGGAAGGCTGAGCTGTGATTGCTGTGGTCTGGCTGGCGTGAAGGGCAGCATGGTGAAAGCGGTGGCAATGGTGGCAGTTGGCGGTGGTTGCGGCAGGAAAAGGAAGAAAGGAGAAGAAATCCGCAAAGGTTGATGATTAGTACTTAAAAGTGTATTTTTATCAAGGTTTTATATCATCATTTTTTGCACTTGAAATATCAATAACTTCTTAACTAAAGCATGTTTTATAATAACAAGTCTGATACTATAAGATACCTTTAATTTATGGTAAATGTTTATCTTAAATGCAGGCCTATCACATAAATCAAAGGATTGATTGATGAGTTTAGCTACTAAAATTGAGAAGACAAAGAGAGGGACAAGCTTAGAAAAGAGATAATGGTTTAGTTCAAACTGGAACACTATTCTGTTATTGGATCATACCTGGAGCTGTAAAACTTGGATTTAGGTCTCGTCTATATGGATGGAAAGCTAAGACATAGGCCTAAAACTTTCATGAGGAGTTCAAGATTCAAAAAGGCCACTTTCAAGTTCAAATTGTAGCAACAACGGAGAAGTCAAAATCTGTCCTGCAGCCCAGACACTGTTCAGTGTTCAGCCCATATCTCGAGTTTTAGAAGTCCAAATGCATCGATTCTTTTATTTTAGAAAGCTGAGACAATTTCCTAAAACTTTCATGAAGACTATCTGTTCAAATTCTAATGTTAGCAATGACGTTTTGTTCAGACAAGAAGATAAGGATTGTCACCAAGTCAAGATATGGCCACCCACTCAACAATTAGTCATTAAATCAATAGTTTCAAATTTTGGCCTATAAAAGAAGACATTTTCCATGCATTTAGGCATCTTGGTTTTCAGATCAAGACATGTTCTTGCTTTCTCTCTTTATATTTTTGTAATGCTTAAGTTTTGCTTTCATTAATATCTTGTTTATGCCTTTCATTTCCTTTATTATACTTATATAATCATGTTCTCCTCTTGTTTATTTATGTTTCTCTCTTTCATTATGTTTAGTTAAGTTTATTATGTCAAGGTGAAAGGTTACACTAATGGTGTAAGAATAAATATAGTATAGACTCAACATGGACTTTATGTTTGATACTAACATGTTTTGTATTTGTTATCTTGTTCACTTGTAATACTTTGCTTGTTATATGGTTAATCTAGATTTATGTTGTATGACCCTTGGTACAACAAATACTTGGCACTTTCATAGCCCAACCGTATGGTATAACCGACACATGCGCTATGAAAGGAACTTGATTTGTTGTTAACATAAGTTATAATCATGAGTACCTGACAACATTTACAAGTATTAGCATTATTCGAAAAAGATAACTAATGTAATCATGTTAACAATTTATAATCCGATTGGAACCTTCTTTATGTGTGGTTTCCAGTTGAGTAATAAAAAGAGTTTATACTATACTTGTTTGAAATACCATTAGTAGATCCTCTAACCTTGACAATTATTTTATCCTTGTTTAATCCTTATATCAATATCACATCTCAAAGCTCTCTTCAACTAATTTTTTGTTATTATTTATTTCTTTATTTGTAGTTTATACAGTTAACCTCCTTGTGGTTCGACCCCGGTTTTGCCGGGTTATTTATTACTTCGATACTCCTACACTTGGGAGAAGACATCAACTCTTTGGTTGTGTCAGCTGATGATGGCGACAGTCGCGGTGGTTGATCCACCTCTTATAAAGATCTGGGTTGGTGGATATGGAGGTGGACAGACTGGTGATGGTGGTGGTTGTGGCAGGAGGCCGCGGTGGGGAGAGAAACAGAGAGAGGAGCAGTTGCTAGGAACCCGGAAAAAAGATGATTTTTTCTTAAATTTGGACCCTCGATTCCCCCTCCTTGGAGCATGAAAATCGAATCTATTTATAGATGGTGGAAGAGGGACATTTTGTCTCTTCTGGTGGCAAATCTTGGCCCTTGGATTGACCTAAAACCATCCCAATCATTGCTTCAAATGAACTGTCAGTTTTGTGCAGGAAAATGATTGGTCGGGTTGGCCACTTTGAAGCGGTGCCACCGCCTCTATAGCCTCGATTAGCACGAACGGCTTACACTAGCGTGTAGTCAGGTGTCAGGGAATCATTTTCGTGCAAGTTTCATTTAATTTAGGGAAGAAACGAGGTGTCAAACGCCTTGGAAAGGAGGCCCTTCAGGCAACCTCGCTGGAGAAAAAGATGAATAGTAACTTTTTTGCCAATTATGCTTTAGTCCTTCAATTTGTGACTTATCTCTAATTACACCCATGATGAACTTCAACTCAAACCCCAGATTTCAGTGCCCTTTTCCCTTTGGTTCTTAATTTATTCAATTAAGTTCCTAATTGGCCATCAAACTTTAATATTTATGCAATTTAGCCCCTGATTTGAGCAAATCAACTCTAACAAATTCTAATTTAACCCCAGAACTTTAATTTCTTCTAATTAAAGCCCAAATTTACTTAAAAATTAATTTTTCTTGCAACTAAACCCTCTATAAATTCAATTAAACCTTCAATAAAATTTAATTGAGACCATAAACATCTGATTTTGGACATTTCTTCCTCAAATTAAATTTTTCTTTGTCAACAGGGCTCTCATCAGTCAACGATATACTATAAAATTTCAATCTTTATATATTTGAACATCCTCAACCAAATTCTAGCCATTTTCTGGGTGCTCTGGTGAATTTTTTTTAGTCCAAATATATTTTTTGATTTTTGGAAGAGAAAAAGTAAATTTCGGGGAATAACCCAAAAATGGGTTATGACACTCTAAATGATCTCCTTATCACCCTTCACTCTATTCTTCTGATTTAGTGCATTAGCCATCATATTTTCCTTTCCAAGATGAACTATCCTTTAAAATTGGAAAATGCATTTCTACACCTGAATTTAACTTTTTCCTTACTTCTTCTATATTTAGATCCTTTTCTTGAGTCTTCAACACTTTATCCTTCAATACTGACTGCACATTAACCTATGCTTACCATGTTCCTTCAGACCCAAAGTCAAATGTGCACATATTTCTCTTAATACCTTTAATAATTCCTTTCTACCCAAAATGATCTCCTTATCACCCTTCATTTTATTCTTCTGATTTAGTGCATTAGCATCATATTTTTCTTTCCAAGATGATACTGAAAGATATAATCATGATCTTTTATCAATTTTACCCAATACTTTTGTTTCATATTCAATTTCTTTTGTGATATTAGATACTTCAAACTCTTAAAGTTAATATAAAGTTGTACAAAAATGGCATACAAATAATGTCTCTAAACCCTTCTGCCACCAGTTTTAGGTCATGCACAGGATAATTCACCTTGTGGGTTTTCAATTGCCTTAATGCATATGTTATGAGTTTCCCATGCTGCATCAATATATGTCTTAAACCCTTTGTTAATGCATCACTATACACTACAAACCCCTTGGTCCTCAAATAAAGAGTCAATATGGAGCCTTTTCTTCAACTTCTAAAAACTTACCTCACATTCCTTAGTCCATTAAAATTTGACTCTCATTTCCCCCTATAAGTCACTTCCTTGCCATCATCACCTAAAAAGGTCATCACCTTAATGAAACAATCCATCAGTGATCTATATACACTCAACCAATCCATTTCTAGTATAATGTCAAAATCATATATCTTTAATGGGATTAAATTTATTCTCATTGTTTCCCCCCTAACTGGCACAACGCACCTTGTACATACATATTTGATATCTACAGACTCACCCAATGATGTACTAACCACTATTCCCCTTTCTAACATGCTTATATCCAAATTCAACTTATTCACAATTCTAGAAGCTACAAAAGAATAAGTAGAACCCAAATCAAACCAATCATAATTGAGTAAGAGTTTAATTCCATCATACCTACCACTACCTCAGTTGTAGCTCTAACATCCTCATGTGTCAGATGATTGACCCTCCTCTAAGTCTTTTCCTATTGCACCCTAGGTTGCCCCCGAGTAGTACTACCCCTAAACTGAGTAAGTTCAATAGTCATGTCCATAGTTATCGATTGTTGATGACTCTATACTGAAAACTAGGATCCTTGACTCATCATCCTCAAAGAACATTCCCTTTTAAAATGTCCTATCTCTCCATAATGGAAACAACCTACCCCTAAGTGCTTACATTCTTTCCACCTGTGTCCCTTCTATCTATATATATAACACCGTCCCATTATGACTAAACAATCCCTAGGATGCTTCTGATTGTATTTACCACATAGGTGAAATGATGACATCCTTCACCCCATAGAACCTCCAACCGAATTAATCCTTCAATATATAGACCCTCATATGTCCCTTCATCGCTAGATTGTGTTGTTTCCCTTGAAAACCCAATAGTAGCAATGCTTCCTTCTTTTGATCTACCCAGGAAATATTCCATTTTCCCCCTTCTTAGGTAAGGGCAATTGTTTTTGGTAGAAAACACCATTTCTTTCCTTTCCTCTAACTTCATTTGCTCCTTATAACTTTCACCTTGTTTTTTTTTCTTTTAGCATAACCTTCAAGGATTGAGTTTTTCAACTATCTCTCTAATAATCTTAGGTTGCAAGGCAGTCATTTCATTTATAGGATCCTGCCTGAGTCCATCTTTAAGCCTTTCAATTTGATTCTATTCAGTCAACACCATAGTAATAGCATGTATGGAAAAGTCTAGCAACTGTCTTTTATAATCCAACACGAACATGTTACCATGTCTAAATGCAAGGAACTTTTGTTCCTTATCTTTACGATGTTTTCAGGAGTATATTTTGTTTTAAACTCAAACTTAAAATCACCCCATGTTAGCACCTTTTCCTATCTCCTTTGTCTCACCATGGTCTACTATGAATGAGCTCTGTTAAAAACTATGCCATACAAGACACATGTATATTTTTTAGTAGCGATATTTGAGTAAGAGACCACTCTACCTTACTTAGCCAATATCCAACTACTTTAGCATTCTCCTCTCCCAAGAAAGGCATCGGCCAATTTCCCTTATACACTTTACCTAATGCACCATAATATGGATGATGTCCCTAAATGCTGCATTAGCAGCCCATACATTCTAGCCATAATAGGTTCCACAACTTCAAGTAGGATCCAGAAAGGTCACATGTACCCTTGTTTAAACCACGGGTCGAGGTTTACCATTTTGTTCCCCTTCACCCATCATCACTAGTGGTGCTTTTACTTGAATTGACACGGGGTTTCCTTGAGATTCTAATGTTTCTCCATACACAGATTGCACCTGAACTATAGGCATATTAGAGACACTGTTAGCTAAGGGGTCATCTAAGTGTTCCTCCTTCACAGTTATATTCTGACTTCTCCCTCTCATAGAAGATGGGTTAGTCTTGGTTCCATGTCTAGTGCGAACCATCTTGTTTCAATTTCAAATTTTCATTTGATTAGTATCATTGTGTCTACTAAACCAAGTCATTGCTCTGATACCAATCTGTAACAACCCCTACATACTCATTATGTGATCATACAAGATAACCAGTAATATACTATATAAGTAGTGTTAATTGTTTTTCAAAAACACAACCTTAGCTGACTTATGCCCACCATAAACTTTATCCATATTTTTTTTCATAACATTTCTAAACTAACTAACACAAATACATATTTCAATACAATGCTACCATAAAAAAATGAACTTATAAAATCTTATGTAATAATGAAAATAAGTATCCATCATTAGTAAGGACAACATCATCATAAATAAAATAATAATCCATAATAATTCAACTATTTTGTTTATTAAAAACTCTTATGAGCTACATGAATATCACAAAACACAAGAATGCTACATCTAGATAGAATCCATTAAAGAAATCCTACAACTAAACATAATAACAAGTCATCTAGTTTTGAAAAGCACATGATGAACTTGTCAAAAATAAAACCTACTCAATAATAAAGATAATAGGTAAATTTCACATTATAACATCAATCATTCAATATACAACATTCTCATTTTTCTTTATAGATACATATGATATTTATAATCCCTTTAGCTACATAACATAACTTTACCATACACATTATATCTACCAACTAATAGTAGTAACATAGAACCATATGGACTCTAAGTTTGGATTTTTAGTTAACTATATAACTTTAAATTCCTTTTAGGCATTTTTAATGCCCCTTTTCAAAACCATTTGAATCAATCATACAATGTTTAAACCAATAATTAACTTTAACAAAATAAGATCTTCACTCCAAGACCAATTCATGATTTTTACTTGATTCTTATGTCCATATAATCGAATAACAATATGAATTTTACTCAGACAATCTTACCCAAGATGTATATCAATACCTCTTTTAATTCCGCTCATCCGATTATCTCATATTTGAAAAATATCCCTATACCTATGGCCAACATCTTAACCTAATGATCAAGTCCCCATTCTTAATAGGTAACTTGTGGTATTCATTTAAAGCCTACACTTGTGGCTGGTTCCCATGTTCAAATACATATTTAACATGTCCTTAAAGTATCACAAACCTAGCCCCACTTATATGGAAGGCTTTTATGCTTAATATATTATTAACATGTCCTTCATGTACCACAAACCTAGTCCCACTCATGTGGTAAAGCTTCCATGAACACATTTCATTCATACCCGTTTCCAACACAAGTTGACAAACTAAGTCCCCCATTGTAAGGTTAGTTTTCAAACAATAAGATAATCACATGACCATTTTTATAGTTCATCACTTCACTAGTCTTTTAACATTCAATTACTTTGCATAAACATTTTTTTATCATAGTACAATTTAGAAATTAAAACTTGAGTTAAATGCTGAAAAATTAAGTTGAGGTGACGAGCACCTACCTTTTCCTCTCACTAGTTATATCCTATTTGCCCGGGTTCCCGCAATTGATGCCTCTCATGCATCACCCAAAGTCTTACATCATATTTACTTTTTAAATATTAATAATGTATTTCTCAACATTTTGTTAACATTTGAGTACTTTTACTCATGAATTCATTTATTCTTACACTATCTCATATTAAACTTAAGGTTTCCAACTCTTAACGTTTCAATATAAGCAATGCTATCATGAAAGCTTATTTCATAAATACACACATATTAAGATTTTGTTTTCCATATAATAATCATCCATCTTCCTTTTACAACTCGAAAGAATAAAATAAAACAAGAAAAAGCTAAAACATAAAATTAGGCTACCACAAAACCGTAGCAAAATTGGTCTCACTGTTTTGCGAAATGATTCGACCGTTTCTTGAATCGGTCTAGCCGTTTCTCAAAATGGCTAGCTTGTTTTTGCTTTTGGAAAATTTCTCTCTTCTCTTTCTCTCTAGCCAAAACCTTTATCCTTGAAATCTTGAATTTGTATTTCCTTCCAAGATCAATTCATATTCATACAAATTTCATACCTAAGACATCAAATGTTGAACTCTTTAATGACACACACTCAATTACTACAAATCCCCTAAAATATAAAATCAGGCTACCACAAAATCATAACCAAATTGGACCACTGTTTTGAAAAATGATCTGATTGTTTCTTGAATCAGTCTAGCTGTTTCTCAAAATGGCTAGCTTGTTTTTTCTTTTGGAAAATTTCTCTCTTCTCTTTCTTTCTAGCAAAAACCTTCATCCTTGAAATCTTAAGTTTTTATTTCCTTTCAAGATCAATTCATATTTATAAAAATTTCATACCTAATGTCATAACCCATTTTTGGGTTATTCCTCCAAATTCATTTCTTTTCTTTCAAAATAAAAAATAATAAAATAATAAAATAAAGACTAGCATTTTAGCAAGAGCAAGTTGAGAGGATTTCACATGTAGGAAAAATCAAGCTGTAATTTTGGATAAAATCAAGAGCCTAATTGTACCCCTATTTTACCAAAAACTAAAGAGACAATACAAATTGAAGGTCAAGTTACATGATTGTTGGACGAATCTGCATTAAAATTAAAACTACGAACATAATTAGATTTTTTATAGACCAATTTGATTTAATCATGGGTCAAATTAAAGTTTAATTATGTTTAAGAATTAATTTAGGTTCAATTAAAGGATTTAATTAGGTGCAAAAACTTAATCATACTTTAAATGGGACAAATTAAATGTCTTAAAGGCTTAATTGGTGAAAACTTAAGTTTGGGAGCCTAATTTGGTTTAATTGAGAAGATTGAAATTTTAGAAGACCAAATTTAATTTTTACCAAGTTAATTGGTTAAAATCAGGGGTACAATTGTAAGAAAATCAAAGTTTTGGGGTCAATTAAGGGTTAAATAGAAGAAATTCATAACTAATGACCATTTTGCAAAAGGCGTTGAACTCTGGGGTACCAATTGGCTGAAATCAAAGGTGAAATTGGAAAAAATTGAAAGTTTAATAATCAATTAAGGGCTAAATTAAAGAAACTTAAAACTAAGGACCAAACTAAAAAAGACGCTGAAATTCGAGCGTAAATTGAAATTTGTCAAGGGTACAATTACATAAAATTAAAAGTTTGAAGCCAATTATGGATGTAATTAGAAATAAATCACAAATCAAAGGACTAAAGAGAAATTGTCCAAAAACAACGCCGTTTTGATGCAATGGTTCATCTTATTCTTCAGGTTTTTAGCAGAAAAGGTTGCTCAGGGTGCTACATTCCCAATGCATTTAATGTTTTGCTTCTCGTCCAAATGAGACAAAACGTACACCAAAATGATCACCTAACATTTGACGACACCCTAGTGTGGTCAGTCTTGGCAAACTGACACCACAGAGGTGGTGACATTGCCTCAAAGTGGCTAACCTGACCAACCCCTCTTTTGTAACAAACCTGACAACCTATGCCTACTTTGAATAGATGGTTGAGATCTTTCTAGGTTGAACCAAGGGCCAAGATTTGGCACCAGTGAAGACCAAATGTTCCTTTTTCAACCCCTATAAATAGATGAGGATTTCATGTCTCGACGAGGGAAAAAATTAGGTCCAAAATCGCTAAAAAATCAGCCTCCCCCATTTTTACTGCCACCATGAACTTTCTCTCCTTTCTCTCTCTCCACCGTGGTCTTCAGCCACCAACACCCTCACCACTGGCTTTACCACCGCCATCTCTACCACAAGTAGCCACCCAACCACCTCACCTGATGAGTGCGCCACTGAGCTCCTCTCTCTCTCTCTCTCTCTCTCTCCTTTCTGCAAACCTTATTCCTCTTCCTCTAACAACCAGCTAGATGTCATATAGGCAACCAACACTTCCATAATATTCATATAGGACCTCCCATCCACGATAGGAACAACCACCACTAACTCATCTTCTCTCTAGCAACTACAACATCCACACCAACATCAACTTCTTCTCTTGGTAGTAACCCCAGCAACTTGGCCCTCTCAGCAGCGGTGCCACCATAAGCTTCACGATAGTCTTTTAGGCACGACCAGCCGGCCACGACCCCTACGCTAGACAACCTTCTCCTTCTTACTCTTTAATTCCTCTTGCCATCGTCCTCTTGCATGCAGAACAAAAAGAGAGGGGGGAAATTAATTAACTCTTGAGGTTAGACTAGACCCGTGTCAGTCCAGTCTATAAGGTTAGGCTAGTCCCAGCCCATATATTTAATAAGAATATCAATATAATATAATATTATAATATTATATATTAAACAAGTAAAATTTTTTAAGGTCATTTCAAAATATTTTTAATTTTCTTGCGTGTTTTTCTAACAATTTTGTAAAATATTAAGTTTTATTTTTTACACTATAAGATACAGATTCCGTATTAAAATACCCAATTTTATCCAAAATATTTCTTAAAAAAATTTAAAAATTCAAAAAAAAATCTCAAAACTTTTAAATTAATTTCCCCCTTTCAAAAACAAAAACAAAAACAAAAAAATATTTTGTTTTCATGCATACAACCAAATCCTAAAAAGTTTTCCAAGCATATTTTCAAAAACAAAACAAAAATTGCATCTTTCTCATGTCTTAAAAAAGTAAAAAAAGGGATAATGTAACCAATTTATGATTGTTGTTACCCAATTTTGACCCACCTTTTTGATAAAATTTTTGAAAAATCAAAAAATAATAAAAAATAAAAAAATATATTTTTTTAAAATCTATTTACATCGTTTTTAGCATTTTCAGCGTCATCTCAAAATAATTTAAATTTTCAAAGATCTTTGAAACGCGTTCAACTTTTAACGCGTTATTTTTATAATGACCGATTTTTCTCATTTTGAGTCGATGTTGATAAAAACAATAAAAAAAATAAGAAAAATCAAATTTACAAAAAAAAAAAAGTTGAGGACCAAGTTTGGAAACGTGATAATATTTTTACCTATAAATAGTGGTCTTCATAACACACACAAAAAGTGGGGCAATTTTAAAATTAAACAAGGGGAAAGACAAGAGACCCTAAACCTAAATCCATCACTACCCAACCAGCAGCCCCCCACCCATCCGGCGGCCTGTTCCTCTTCTTCCCTCTCAGCCATACCTAGATAACCCCAATAACAGCCACGAACCAGCTCCCCCCTCACCAGATCTTCCCTCTCCCAATCACGACTCACTCTTCCTTCTCCGCTGCATGTCCATCTTCCCCTCATCCCTCTTTCGGTTGCAGCCAAAACAGACCAACCCAGCCTCTCCATCGTCCTCTCCTTTCTCAGCTTCTCTGTAAACCAAACCCCCCATTCTCCCCTCAAAATAGACCAACCTCCATCGTTTCCATTCTCAGCCTTCTCCTTCTCTATTGATTCCAGCCGCCAACCTTAAAAACATAAACAGCACAGAACAGATCCACCATCTTCTCTCTCTGTTACCGATCCCACAGACCAGCCACACATTGTCCCTTCCCCTGTGTAGCAGCATCTCCTTCCCCCATCAACATCGTCTTCTTCTCCCTCGGCCGACTACCAACAATAACAGAGAAGCAACTCGCGCAAACTAGCCTCCACCAAACGCTGCGGCGCCCACAGATTTAGATATGTTAGTCTGCGTCCTCCGACACCCCTCAGCTGTCTCGCCTTCTTACCACCAACCACCTGACGCAGAGGTGGAGAAGGTGAAACCAAAAAGGATTTGCAGTGAAACAGATCTAAAACGAAAGAAGACCGAGAACAGATCATTGCTTGCTGCATTCTTATTGGTTTTTTTTGGTTTTGCTGGTCATTGCTGGCAAGGAAAGGAAGGAGGGAGGAAGCCGTTCCAGATCCACC
>Ga0325402_1001060_pt1 | contig 21537 bp, 16 predicted proteins | sample PopdelMetagenome_22_FD_207212 | JGI IMG/M metagenome (GOLD analysis project Ga0325402, IMG submission 207212) | Populus deltoides microbial communities from Bellville, Georgia, United States - Xylem-PdKOR-R3 | ecosystem: Host-associated > Plants > Phyllosphere > Stem > Wood/Secondary xylem...
TTAGGGGTGAATTTGAAAAGAAATATTAAAAAAAGTTCAAATTGGCTGAAAATAAAAGAATTGAAAAACCCAAGACTAAAATGAAAAAAGCGATAAACCTGGAGGACCTTTTTAAAAACAAAAAAAAGTATGTCCTTTACCCAAAACAATGTTGTTTTGAAAGAACATTATAGAAAAAAAAAACTAAATGAAATGACGCATTTTAGACAAAACGGTGTCGTTTCATTGCTTACAAGAAAAAAAAAGCCATGGAACAAAAAGATATTGTTTTGGTGTATGATTAAAATAATGTCCTTCTTTGATCTACTATTTATTTTTACTTGATTTCATTTTTCTTCATTGTTATGGTTGGATCTTTGCCCTCTTGTTTCTCTCTGTCATGTCTCTCATAAATGCCAATAAACAAGTCGCTCCCCTCACATGCTCAACTCAAGAAATAAAGTTGTGACCCTTTGGAACACTGTAAAAATTGGTGTGAAAAAGGCAATTCAAGCATGCTCAACCAAATAGTCAACTATGATGAAAGGGTTGAGATTAATCTAAAGGAGTTAATGGCCATAATAATGCCACAAAAAAGGTTATCATAACCTTTATCCTTGCCTATGAATAGAGATCCAAAACAAGAAACAAGAGGACTCGAGTTAAAATTGGAATTTTGCATAAACCAGTTGACCGTTTAGTGTTACCATATGAACCTATTGACCGTTTATTCATCAGTGATGAACACTTAAAATTCTGCAGGAATCAGTCAACCGATTGACTTGATCGATATGAAATGGTCAACAATTTAAGTTGTCCGATGAACTATAATGTTATAAATAACTAGTTTTTCTTATATATATAGCTTGTCTAATTAGATATAGATTTGAACATATATCATATACAAGCTATTTTAAAAGCAAAACAAAAACAAAATCATCAATCCTTAATTATACTCTAATTTTTGCTATTAAACCTTCATACTCTAGTATAAAGAGTATTGAATTTTATCCTCGCTATACTTAAAACACCTTCAAATCGTATAAGTGTTATCTAGTGAGTTATAGAGATATTAAAAATTTATTTGTGTTATCCACTCTATTAAGAGAGTTTGTTGTGAAAACAAAATACTATTGTAAGCTTTTGAGACTTAAGTAAAAATTTTTGGTATTGGTAAAGTAATTTCACCGAAGGTAAAGTCTTGAAGATGATATATCTTCAAGTGAAAATAATCTTGAAGATAAGATTTCTTAAAGTGGTGTAAAAGGCTTGGTATGGATTCATCAAGTGGCTATTGTACTCTTGAACTTGGATTAGTAAAGGAATACAATACTCAAATACAGTTTGATACTTGAGGTATAAATGTAGACTTATCGAACCACGTTAAAAACAAGGTTAGTTTTAAAATTTTAATGAACTAATTCTTTTACAATTTTTACATGTAAGAAAATTATTTACTGGGATAAGGCTGATTACATTATTGCTAGGAAGGTTTTGGAGAATCACACGTAACTAGGTTAGATTGAATTCAAAATTTTACATTTTATATTTAAATGTTAAAATTGTATTTTTTATTATCTTAACCGATAATTTATTTGTACTATATGGGTTGCGTGAGTTTTGGAATGAGACGTAAAAAATAAGCTAAAGAAAGAGTCTTCCAGACTTGGGAGACAAGGCAGTTTATATTGATTTCAGATCTCCGCATGTCTTAGAGGTTACATGGGTAAATTATATACATCATGTGACGTCTGAGCATTTCATGCAACGATCACAGTCTGATGCAGAGAACCAGAACATGGAGATTTATGGTTTAATTACCACGTATTTTAGCATATCCATTCTGTTCGTTTTGCATGCAAAACAAATGGTAAAATTCTTTTTTATTACATCCATTTTTTAATTGATATTTTATATGAAAATATTTAACTAACAACAATTATTTTTGTAAGTTACAACTCTTGGATGCGAACCAAAACTAATGGAGCTCTTTAAAAAAACTCACATGTGAAATGATGACCATTGGAAATGGATGCATCATCTCATGGATAGCCAAGTTCATGGTAAGTTGGATTTCAACAATTTTTTCCTTTAAGTTAATTTTTTTTAATTAGCTTACTGATTTTTTTATTTTTCAGGAAACATATACCACTCAATTGCAGGAGAGATACGTGGACAATCCTTCAACCTACCCGGAACTCGATCCAGATTTGTGGTTGGAGGCTAGATCATCTAGTGAACCCGATAGAAATCAAGTTTATGGTATCTCAAACACCACAGCCAAGGATTTGCAGATAGGCCGTAGTGTTTTGACCATTCGATGATCACAATTAGTTTCGAGCTCTCAATCTCTAGAGTTTTAAGCTATTATACAGCAACAAATTAAAGTTTGGAGGACCTAACTTACTGTTGAGACACACCAACTTAATGCTGAGACAACTGAAATTAGCCAATTGTACATGAAGCTGAAATCAAAAAATACATGTCCCTTAGTCTCGGTGAAGACCCGCCACCTACTCCATCCCCTCTCGTCTTGATGAATTGTATTCATGGAAAAATTTCTTTTAACTTTTTTCTAGACTATTTATTAGATTTTCAAAAATATTACTGACAAAATTACTGACAAACTAAGCTCATCGAAAAGGTTTAGAGAGTTCACAAAATATTACATTAAATGCCACTAACAATATGTACTCACTGATAGGTTAATTCTGCCAGTAATATAAAAATAAATCACAAATAGAATTATAAATGGTTCTTTCTGTCGGTGATATGCCATACTAACCGATGGAAATATAGACAGAATGATTGACAAAATAGAAATTACCGACGATAAGTTCTCCAGCAAATAATAATCATTTGTGATGTTGTCCGTAAAAGTATTTCTAATAGAATCAGTGTCTAAATACCAACGGGATAATTTGTCGATAATACATAAAATTCTAGTGGTGACTTGCCAGATATGCATCCTGGCTTATGAACATAGCTTTTTTTAATAACTTTATTTTTTAAAGTATTATTTATGTAATTAAATAATAATAATAATAATAATAATAATAATAAGACCTTATGTAAAAGCCATCAAATTATTTTAAAAAAATAATCATAATGAATAGTACAAAACAAACGCTTTCTAATATTATAAAAATAAAATTATAATATTGTTCGAAAACAAACTAAAAATTTAATGGTATTTTATAAAATAAAACCTGAATTAATTTAAGAAATGAATAAAATAATATATAATATATTTATTTATTTAATTAATTTTAAAGAATATACATTTAAATTTAAAAAAGGTTAACAAAGGTAGATGCATGAGCTTGGGTGACCTAATATGGTTGGGTCATAATAAATTAGGCCAGGCGCGTAGGCCTAATAGCTTAAGCCCACTCGCATGATTTTTTTTCCTTAAAAAATAAAAATAAAATTTGAGGTTGAGTCACCTACTGGTTTAACTACAGCCACCTCTGGTGACTGGAATATCACTGGAAAATCAACGTTGCTTTTTCGGACTAAAAAACCATTTCTCAATATTTGTTTATCTAAAAACACCACATAAACATCAATAAACCCATACCTAACCTCAAAGCAATGTTTAATGGGTCACAAAACCCAAAAATTATCCTAATTTAGAAAACATTCTTGAAGCCTGATCTACCTTTTCTAGCAATATGAAAGGTAAAACACCTAAATAAAAATTCTCTCAAGAAATGAAACCCATCAACATAAAAAATAACATTTTTTGTCATTGAAATGTTGTCAACTAACAATTTGTTTCTCTCTTCCATCATTTCTTGGCGACCCCTCTCTCTTTTCTCTAATTCAGGGACTAAAACATAAACAAAATGAAGTTCTAAATCAAAATGTAAAAAGTAAAAAATAGGGACTAAAAAAGAATTAAAAATTTAAGGGGTCTAAAATAAGTAAAAAAAGAGGTTGGAATCTTGTTTGAGTATCAATTTTGGTCCACAAAGTTTTATTTATATTTAATCAATTAAATTGAATTTGAGTTTGTCAAATTAAACATTAAGCAGATTTTTTGTAGCATCGCAAGAAAGAAATAACGTGGAATGTTCACATTGAATTAAATGAAAAAAAATCAAAGGAATAATAATTATATAAAAAAAACACTATGCGAATCTACCATGTTTTTCCTCACAAATCACCAATGCCTTTTAATTCTGATTTTAATTTCTCCCTAGGTATTCGAGTATTTTGTGAGTCCACGAGGAGGACGTGCCAAACACAATTCGATTGTTTAGTGATGGAAACCATTTTTACTAATAATAAATTTCACATTTGTTTGGATATATGACCTGGTCTATTAATCCCAAAGTTTTCACACTGGAGAAGGTTTTTAAATTATATAATTCGATGAATATTTTGAAGTAATTGTATATTTTAAAGCAATTCGAGTAATTGCATGATATAATTAAATAAAAAAAACCAAGTTAACTAGTTATTAGGGTAGTATGATCTTTTCACAAAGTTCATTAGTCATTATCAAATTGATCGGGGGTAAATTGGTCTTCTAACATTTCATTAGCACATTGAAATGACTAATTTACCTTTAAAATAAAAATTTTGAAACTAGTGTCCAAAGGTTTTTTTAGTATATTTCATCATTTTTATCTTGTTATAATCAAGATGAACAAGGAGAAATTTTATGTTTTAATTGACATAAAATATAATTAAAATATCAAAATGTCTGGCTTGTGAGGCATCTCCACCATCTTCGACAACACATGAGGCGTTGTTTGATAGCGAAACATTGCCTTTTGCAACTATGTTAGAAGTGTACACGATGGTGCAGTGGTTAGGATATGATGAACTTTTTTCTTTTCCTATCTCTTTTCTCTCTTTTCTTCTTTCAAAAATATGAAGGTGTCCTCTTATTTGTTTTTTTATATTCAATTTGATCCTCATTCTTTTGATTGCTATGTATTTTTTTTATCTTTTTTTATTTATTTTTTTCTTCAATTTTGTCCCTCATCATATGGTTTTATTTAAATTTTATATCAGATTTGATCCTCAGTATTTTGATTGATATTTATATTTTTTTTTAGTTGTACTATTTATTTTGTTTTAGATCATTTTTTATTGTATTTTTTTAAATTACATCCCTCAATATTTATTTAATTAAGAGTTTTATTTCACTATTTTTTTTTTTGTATTATATGAGTTAGTCCTAAGCTCATGAACAAGTTTACGGGTTATAAAAGTTAGTGAGAATTGACTTTGATCTTTTTTATAGATCCATTTTAGAAATTGATTTTTTTTTTTTCAGTTTCATAACTTTAACCTTTTCTTATTTTTTAATTTTTATGTCTAATTCTTTTATAACTGTTCACTTTAGTTCCATATTTAATTCACTCTAAGGTCAATTAAGACTCAATCAAGGCCAAACCAAGAAGAAAAAAAAGGAGAGAAAAAAAAGATATAAATTGTCCAACTAGGTTAACTCATTATGGTCATGTCCATTATCTAGGTTGTAGATTTTATAGGTTAACCTAGGTTAATACAATGTGTCACCATCTTTTAATTTCACTCCCTAATTTTTTTTATGATTTAATCATTTAATAGTCCGTTGTTTTTTATTTAATCTAGGGCTAAGCAAAGGTTAAATTAATGGGGGTATGAATATTGTTATTTAACTAGGTTGTCATTTGAACATGATGATCAGTGTGCTCTTAGCTCACTAGGTTGAACAAGTCACATCAGTTTTTTTTTCCATTTATCAATGCATATGGTGATAGATTAATTTGACTTAATAAACTGGTCAAGCATTTTATCTTTATTTCAAATATTTTATCATATTAAAAAAAATTAACGATACTCACATTTTTATGCAATAATTGGCTTCTGATCCAATCTACTACGAAGTGCAGGCATGAAGCCTAGTGAGCATTTGCATGCATTATATATATATGTCACTTCTATTTTTGTCTCAATTACGACAACAATATACCTTTTAAGTAGTGTTCGGTTACTGTCTCGAGATAAAAGTGATAGGAACAAAGGAGACAATGAAGATGTAAATAGAATTGCGTTTGGTAGTGTTGTATAAAATAGCGTGACTATCTCTATACCTTTTCTCAACTGGAGGGCATCGATTATCAGGATACCTTTTCTCCCACGGCCAAGATTATTTCAGTTCGCTGCTTACTTGCCTTAGCCGCAGCCCGTGGGTGGTCTTTGCATCAAATGGACGTAAACAACGCCTTTCTTCATGGCGATCTGACTGAAGAGATTTACATGTCTCCACCACCTCGCTTACAGCGACAGGGGGAGATTAATCTGGTGTGTCGTCTACATAAGTCACTGTATGGTTTGAAACAAGCGTCTCGACAGTGGTTTGCTAAATTCTCAGAGGCTTTTTGTTCTACTGGTTTCGTTCAATCTCGAGCCGATTACTCTTTGTTCACCAAAACACAAGGCAAGCTCTTTACTGCACTTTTGATATATGTTGATGACATTCTAATTACTGGAAATGATCATGCTAGCATTGCTGACACTAAGAAATTCCTGCATAGTCAGTTTAATCTTAAAGACCTTGGTAATCTAAAGTACTTCCTTGATATTGAAGTTTCTGCATCTAAGAAAGGTATTTTTATCTGTCAACACAAATATGCATTGGAAATCATTGATGATATGGGTTTGTTAGGAGCTGCCCCAATTAACACTTCTATGGAACGAGGTTTGAAGTTATCAGACCAAGGTGTTTTGTTGAAAGAACCGAGTAAGTATAGAAGATTGGTTGGTAGATTAATTTACCTGACAGTTTCGAGGCCAGATATAACATATGCAGTACATGTTTTGCATGAGCCCAGAAAACTTCACATGGAAGCAGCACTTCGGGTTGTCTGATATTTGAAAGGTGCACCGGGTCAAGGCTTATTTTTCTCATCGAATAATGACTTCAGGTTAAGGGCTTATTGTGACTCAGATTGGGCAGGTTGCCCACTTACTAGAACATCCACCACAGGTTATTGTGTTTTTCTTGGACCGTCATTGATATCCTGGAGGTCAAAATGATAGAAAACAGTTTCCCTTTCTTCCGCTGAGGTCGAATATCGCGCAATGACAAGAGCCTGCTGTGAGTTGACATGGCTACGTCAACTATTGAAAGACTTGGGTCTAATACATCATAAAGCAACTCTATTGTTTTGCGACAACAAGGCTGCCTTGCACATAACAGCCAACCCAGTTTTTCATTAGCGGACTAGACACATTGAGATGGATTGCCACTTCATTAGAGACAAGATTCAAGACGGTTCAGTGATCACAAGATATGTGAATTCTGCACATCAGCTGGCAGATATCTTGACCAAGTCTTTGGGAAAGAAGAATTTTGTTTCTATGATTCGCAAGTTAGGAGTCCAAGATATTCACTCTCCAACTTGAGGGGGAGTGTTAGCAAGATAAACATTAACATTATCTTTATATAGAAATAGATAATCAGTACATATTATCTTCCTGTTATATTTTCTATCTTATAGCTTAATTTCCTGTAATGTAGTTTCTTATTCCTAACTTATAGGAATGCTTTTGCTGTACAAATACATGACCTAAGGTCTGTAATATTCATTCAATCAATATACATCTTTCTTTCACCTTTTCACGAATATATATATAAAAGAAGAAAGCAAGCAGAAATAACGGTTGTGCAAGCAACCGAGATTTCTAATGCATGGTCCCTAACGAAGAAAAAAAGTTACGAAAATATACTTAGCTAATATATTTTTCCAAGTCGACAAATGAATGCAAGAATATATAAACAAATCCATGCTCATATTGGGTGAAGACAATTAATAATTTAATTAAATAAAAAATAGTTTGTAGATCTGTTTATAATAAGTAATTTACATAAGTAATGTAAATAGATATAAAAAATAATATACATTTTTTTTTACGTAGAGAACACAATACGTCCAACTTGATGTTGCACACACCTTTAATTTTAAATGTTGTTTAACTGCACTCCATATCTCCTTCACTCAGACGACTTGGTCAGACCTGAGGCATGACAACTTTAACAAATATTGCTAAAAAAGGTTATTGATTTATTTTTAAATGAAAAATATTTTAAAAAATAATTATTATTACAATATCAAAAATAATTACGGATTAAATGACAAACCAAACATACAGCGCACCAATACATTTTATTTATTAAGTTGCTTTTATGAAAATACAAAAAAAAAAAAGAGGTGAAAGGTATCGTGTAATTCTTAAAGGCAATGAACTTCTAATATGTCACAAGCTTAAAGTACATCGATCTGTGACAAGAGTTAATAATATACATTTCAATCTTTGTAATATTTTCAAGCACTTGTAATTTTCATTTTGAGATTTTAGTATCAATACATTACATTTAAAAAAAAAATACTAAGAGAAATCCTTCAATTCCATCAAAGTGCTTTTCCATGCATGGCATCGTTTGGTCGACATTTGTTGGCATTAACCTTGTTAATATAAACTATCATGCATTGCGATTCACTATATGCGTAAGACTCCAAATTTTCCAGTAAATTGCATTGCAGGTTGAACTAGACTCTGAACGTTGACCTGTTAATGAGTTGATGCTCTCGAATATCGATGTTCTGCTAGATAACAAGGTGACATGCATGTTTGATAACAAGGTAGCATGTTATATAAAAAGAAAAGCGACATGCAGGAAGATATGCATAGAGATCCCACATAACAAGTGAGACAGGATCATTTATTCTTTGATTATATCTTCTCAAATCTCAATCTTGTACTCTTCAGGAAAAACTTATCGTTCCTCTCGGATCATAATGTGAACAGCAATATTCGGTGCCGCCTGAGGTTCCAATTTTCCGAAGACCTTGCCACAAATATAGCATAATCTATGATTTGTCTCAGATTCTGGTGATGTGAATTGTGATTCGTTTTCTGTCTCTTCTAGTACCACTGTTTTCTTCAAAAACTAATATTTCAACATTTTACACTCACAACTATGAGTTGGAGGCTGTAATGAATTACGTCCTCTGGCGGATCTCTTCAGACTGTACGTACCGGGTTGATATGATGGCCCCTAGTTTGACAAGTCCATCGATCTGCACAGAAATTCCCATTTAAACCAAGCTTCATTGAAGGTCTATGTAATTTACCATTTAGAGCTTACAGAAGTAACAAGGACGAAGAGAAAACAAACAGAAAAATTGAGGCATATCAGTACAGATCCCTTGTGCTGCCGGAATCATGATTTTCAACATAATTCTAGTTGCTGGTTGTTTGTGGTCCAAGCTCATGGTTTTTGTTCTCATCTCAAAGTTTCTGGGCAAGATGCCCGCATAATCTGTTCAGAATGATACTTACATGAATTGTATAATACCCTGCAGTGTTGAAAATGTACATACACAAATATAGCACAGCTATAGAAGGTGACCATAACAGTTCCCATACAAAAACAAAATCCAAAATAGCTTCAGTTAACGTGTAATCCATAACACCTGCCGACCATCCAATCAAAAGTAATTTAGCTAAAGTTTGGAATTTATACTTTAGAAATTATCAGTTTAAATGTTGTAAGTCTCAGATTTATCAAAAATTTGTATAATTTGTATAGTAATTAACTTCAAGGTTTTAAAAAATTAACCGAGTTATAATGATCCCTGGGGCTTCAAGCTGCCATGACAAACATAGCTTTCAGAGTCCTGAGAGTTCTGATACGATTTTACTTGAAATGGGAAAAGTCCTTCTAAATTGAGCGTCCAAAAAACAGCCAATTTGGATTAGCTAAAAAGAAGTGAAAAGATATGCAACACTCAGGAGAGTCAAATTTATGAGAAAAAAATATTAAATGGAAACAGCGAAGCAAATTACAAAACCATTATCTAATCTTTTAATTTATTAAATCCCAAAATGTACGTAGGTACCAGCTGATCACCACGCAGCCAATGAGCACTACTAGCGTACAAGCTAGTTGTGATTACAAAATTTATCAAGAGATTCTGTTTGCAAGTAAAGTCAAATAATTAATTGTATATCGATGAAACCAAAGCTTTGCCTTATCCTAACATAAGAAGGAATAGGTAAATAGTGAACGATCACGTTCTAAAATAAAAATTGTTACCACAATTGTTAGTTATATATTCTGATAGAGTGGCTTAACACGGTTATTTTTTTAACACTCAACAGCTACTCATTGTTGTTATGTCTTATTGAATGATCAAAAGCTTTTGATTTTTGAATGTAAATAGAAAAAAGAGCTTAAAAAACAGAGAATTAGAAAAAAAAAGTTTTTTATTTAAGAGGCTTCTCTTTCGAGGTCTACCTTCTCAAGGTTCTGCCTTTCAACATTACAAACAACCTCTATATATACTACATTTGAGGCTTTTGCTTACATCACTCATTACATCATACTGAAACACACTTAATTTGCTTACATCACTGATTACATCAGAAAGCACTGAAACACACTTAATAATACACTCTTATGATACAAACGACAAGCTAATCGGAATATCAACCGACAATAGGTTCATGATCTGGAGAGAGATTTTGATCTGATGGGTTATTCTGATCTTGAGTAGTTTGGACTTGTAGGGCCAACACATAGTCATCATCGACAACGATTTTCATCTCATATGGTTCCAGAAGCGTTAGGATGCCCAAAATTATCTACTTGAGTTTTTTGTTTTTGTATTGCATTTGCAGGTCATAGAGATGAGCAGAATATTGAGGATCATACAAATCATAGTCAATTTCTTCATCAAGATCTGTTCTTTTAGGCCAGATTTCATCTGGAATAATGTTGTTCTTTAAGCACACTGTTTTTTGCAAGGTCCTGAGTTCCGAGAGGTTTTCTATGGGGTGTTCATAAAGGGAGTATGGATGAGTTTTGTAGATGGTAGCCTGTGAAAAACTCATAACCAGATTGTCTGTTGAAGCTTTGAAAGGCCTATGAAATATGAAAATAGAGAACAAATAGGCAAAAGCCTGCTTAACAGACTTATTTTGAGATGCACTACGACGTACTTCAATCCAGCAAGGTTGTGGATGGGGCCATTTGGATTTTTCGTGTTGGAGAAGGGAGATCCATTGTGTGGGGTTATGGAACCAAGTGAGGAACTTCAAAGTATAGTACCAAGAGTTTGCTGGCCAAGAAATCCTAAGAAGGCTGGAAAGAAAGCAATCAGTGGGAAACTCGATGGCAATATGGTACAGGTGACAAAAATACCATAAGAAGAAGTAGAGTTCTTTGGGGAACAATCCAGAGGGTTTGAAAGTGAAAAGATGAATGAAAGGATATTTAGGATGGATGCCTAAGCTTTGAAAACAAAGGCTGACATATCATAGTTAAGAAGAAGGTAGTCTTGGAGGCTAAACAGTTTGTCCTTGGCCTGCAGGTTAAGAGTGTGGTTAAGAACCATTTCTTGAGCGAGAGGGGGTAGGTCATCGGTAGGGAAGTTTTGGTCGGGTGGAGGTAGGTTGGAAGAGAAAGCCATAAGAATCAGGGGAAGGAGTAGTGTTTGTGTTTTGGGTGGTCTGGTGAGCATGTCTGGGATCAAGTTCTTGATGCCTTTTATATGCTCGACGGTGAAGGTGTACTTGGAAAACCACTCTACTAATCTCAGAAGCTGGGGATGAGGAAGCATCTTAAGTTTGAACTGTAGCATTTTTGGAAAAGAGGAACAGTCCATGACAACTGTAAAGTGATAAGCTGCCAGATGGAACTCAAATTTTTGGATGCTATACTTTACAGCTAAGATTTCCTTGAAAGTGGAGTGGTAGTGGGTTTCTAACTCCTTGAATGACCCACTTTTGTATCCACATATGCGTCGGTGGCCATTTTTGTCCTCGAGAAGGACAGCACTCCAGTACTTGTCACTGGCATCGGTTTGGAGTATGCGCTGGCCTGTGGATGGAATGACTAAAGTAGGCAGATTTTGTGTGGCTGTTTTTAATTTTCTGACAGCCTGAGTCTGCTTTTATGTCCAAGAGTTTGCATCTTTCTTGAGCATAAGTTAGAGTGGTCTTGTCATTTGTGCAACTCGAGGGATAAAATTTCTGAGATATTGGACAATGCCCAAAAACTGTTGAATTTGCTTTCTCGTTAGGGGGTCGTACGGAAACTTTTGGAGTTCTTCAGTTATATGAGTGTCAGGTGTAGAAGCACCATCTGTAAAGACCATGCCAAGAAATTCGATTTCCTTTTGGCAGATGAGCATCTTGCTTTCAGAAAGCATGATCCCATGGTGGTGAACAATCTCTGCAAATTGCTTTAACAAAGGAGTATGCGAGTCCTCATCTTTGGAGAAAAGTAACACATCATCAATATAGATTAAAGCTGATTGAAGCATAGGTTCAAATACTTTAATCATTGCCTTTTGAAATAATGAGGGTGCCACCTTGAGACCAAAAGGCATGACTTTCCATTGATAATGATGATCGGGTATGCAGAAACCTGTTTTGTATCGGTCTTCAGGATGAATACCCAGTTGCCAAAAACCTGCCTTGAGATCAAACTTGGAGAAAAATTTGGCATTGTGAAGGCATGAGAATAATGTCATTGTGTTGGGTAAAGGGAACTTATCATCTTGGAGGAAATGGTTCAAGGGTTGGTAATTGATGACCAGCTGGAGTTTGCCTCGTTTTTGTTCAAACCTTTTATTAACATAAAAGGCTTCACAGGACCATTAAAAGTCTGTAGGTTCAATTAAACCTTGGGCCTGTAACTGGGCACATTCCTCTTGAGCTAGTATCTTGTGTTCAGGATTCATTCTTGAATTACTAGCTTTCGTGGGATTGATGTCTTCATTAAGCTTGAAAGGAAGTTTAATAAAAAAAACTATGGATTTTGCCATAATGGATGAGAACATTTAGCAAGAAAGTCTTGATGAGAGTTTGAACATGAGTGTTGGATAATTTGGGCTTTAAGGAGGGCAATGTTCTCTGTGGAAGAGGGTTGGATTTCATAAAGTGAAGGGATAATGGTATATGAAAGGAAATGGGATTTATACTAAATACCATGAGGAAGAATTCTAAACTTGGATTTGAAATAAACATCAAACCCAATGACTAAGTCTTTGCCAGGTAAAGGAGAACCAAGGACATGGGTTTTGACATAACATTGGGCAGGATTTGTATGGTAATAGGCTTTTTAGTTTTGAATTGGGTGCAAAAGACTTGATTATCGACAGCTCGAAAGTATTCTTTATGGGTGACCCAACAATGAGGGGGAAGAACTATTAGGTTAAGAATGGTTCTATAGGCTCATGTGTCAAATAAGGCTATGGCTTTGATGGGCTTAGCATATTTGGAGGTAAAAATGGTAACAGGGGCTAGGGGTATTGGATGTGAAGGAGAAATGGTAGGTTGGGCTTGGTAAAGTTCATAGATCTCATCATCAGAACTTTCATCTGCTACAGCAGCTATGGTATCAGGAGTGATTTCATCCGTGAGTGAGAATAAGGATTTAACTTCATCATCATCAGGATTGAACTTTGTATTTTGGGCCAGAAAATCAATTAACTTCAACGACTGGGCCTTCTTTTGAGGACAGGTTCTTGCAAAGTGACCTTTGCGCTTGCAGATGAAGCATCTGTTAGAGCTGGGAGTGAAGTGCTTAGGGCGTCTAGTGTGGTGGCATCTTAAGAACTTCCATTTCTTCTGGCGACCATTGAAAGAAGTTCCGTGGATTTTCTTGAAATGCTTCTTCTTTTTCATGAAACAATTGCAATTAGTATTGTCTGAGCATTTAATCAGCAAATCTGATCGTTTGCAAGCACAAAGCATATTTTTGTCAAGTTGTAATATCTTGGTAAAATATTTGTGTTGATCACATATTTTGTTGAGTGCTTCCAACACCTGATGAAAGATGGTGCCAAGAGATTGGTTGTCAATAACTTCTTTTCTGGTTTTGAATAATATGAAAGTCTCATTAGCCAGATCTCTAGGTATGGATTCCAAAAAGGCATGTTTGAGGCTTGGATCATCGGGACCAGAGAGAATATGGTAGCATCTGCATATTTTTTTAAAATGCCTTTCAAGATTAGATCACAAATAGGAACAACACTTCATTTTAAAGTACTCATATCGTACTATTTCTTTGTCATTTAAAGCTTTGCCAAGAAATTCATAATGAAGCCAGCCCAAAGCTTCAGAAAGAGATGCACTGTTCACAAATTGCATTTGTCTGTAATCACCTAAAACATGGAACCAGTCCCATAAAGTTCCAGAGAACTTTGCAGAGAACTGTTGTAATGCATCCCTGAGGGTTGCGCTGTCCTTGAGCATATAGCTAGTTAGCCATGAATGAAATTCAAGGATTCTATCTCATCATTTTACTTGTGGGATATCATCCAGAGTAAAATAACCACCGGTACCTTGAGAATGGGTATGGGGATGATAATGGCGAGGATTGAGATTTACCTCTTCATCACTACTAATTGGTTCATCCACACTAACTCTTGTGGTAGAGGTCGGATGAGGCTCTTGCAGAGTCCGTGATGATTGAGGATTTGATGTCTGTGCTGGAGGTGGATCAACCATCAGTAATGGTAACATAGAACAAGTGTTAGAAGAATCTTCTTCAGTAAAAGAGTTTTTAGAAGTTACCAGAGTTTCATCATCAGGAGTCTCTTCTTCAGATGTATTAGTAAGGGGTTCATGGGTAAGGATTTTAGAAATAGTCTGTTGGGAATAAGTGGTAAGAAAAGACTGGATAGGGTTGGAAGGGTGGTTTGACTGTATCATAAGTTAATAAGGGTCCCGAGAGTCTTGGAACGGATCATCAGTGTCATGCTTTTTAGATTCAAAAGAATCAAATGATAAAGAGATGATGGGGGCTGGTGAGCTGGGTTTTTTGGAAGTGGTGGGTACGTAGGTTTTCCCTTTATCTCTTTTGGAGAGAGGTTTGAAAAGTTTTTCAGTTTCTGGGTTTTTGAATAGTTAAGGTGTGGTAGGTGGAGGTTGGGGGTTATAGGAAGGCGAATGTTTAGCCCAATAAGGGTCTGGATAATAGGAGGTCATCCGAGTTTGTGGAGGTTCAGGAAATGGTAAAGGCTTAGATTTGGATTTGGCTAATTCAGCCTGAAGAGACTTGAGTTGTATTTTGAGAGACTGAATCTTGTGTTCCTTCTAAAGGTCGACATGTCTGCCATTAGAAGCTTGAAGAAGTAAATACTCATAGATGGTGGAGATCCTTTGTTGAATTTCAACACATAATTGTTCAGGATGAAGAATTCGAGAATCAACAGAGACAGTCATCTTTTTCAGATTAGTCTGAACCAAGTCAACCTTAGATTCGATTCTATGAAGAACAGAATTTTAAGCAATGGCATTTTGACTTTGACAATTGAGAACTGCTTCCGCTTGGGTGACTTGTTTAGGGCGGCCATCAACATCTACGCCTTGAGGGTTGTGAACTTGGGGAAAAGTACAGACCCTATCTTTTACCTGTTCTTGTAAAGCAGGGAAATCATCATCATCATAGGGTCTTGTAGGTTGATACATGGAGGTTGTGGGGATGTGTTCTGGAGAGGCCCAAGAGAGAGGAGTATATTTGATAAGATAGTCAAATTTTCCAGAAGGTTGTCCCAAAGTGTCAACTGTTCTGTCTCCTTGATTGTATCTGGCTTTCAGCTTCTTACCGAAAGATTTTATTTTTTGCTTAGGGGATTCAGCTTCCATATCTAGACTACAACAATCGTCACAATTACAAGTGTCCCAAAAAACATGATTATCCTGAGCAAAAGAATAGACGGGGAGACCGTTGGTAGAGAATGACTCTACAGGTATTGGTAGAGTATCGGTAGCTGGTTGCACCATTGAGATGGAGGAGGAAAAGATTCCTAGTGGAGAAGTAGAAGATTCTCCTTTTTTAAAGATGATTTCAACAGTACCATCGGCCTTTTTGGTGAACTCGAGTTCTGTGGATTGGATAGGGACAGAGCTTTGATGCAGCTTTTCATAATTGGTAATCCAAGAAAAGGGGAGTAGCTTTTATAAGTCCTCTTTCGAGATTTGGCGCGGGACATGAGTACAGGTGGCTCTTTGATTGGTATCAACAGTAATAAGCAAAGCATCATTGGTTACAGGGAGTACTAAATCAAAGGCATGATTTTAGACCCGGTAAGCCATTTGATAATAAAGAGTGGCTTGATAGGTGTCCAAAACTTGATCAGCACCAGTGATCTATAGTTGGACTTTCAAAAAGTGATGAAGTTGAGGATCATCCAAAGCCATATTGAAGTTGGGATAGAAAGTGACAGCCACTGTGCCATAATTGAGCGTGGTTTCAAGAGATCCAATGCATGCATGTTGATACTCTAGATATCTAGTATCTAGAAAAGCTAATCTTGCTGCAACAGGTAAACCTTTTCGGCCATGATAAGACAAGGCTAGTCGGATGGCACCAAAATGAATATGGGTATATCCTTGGGAAATCCATTGGCCAGGAAATTCGGATAGAATTTCAAGAGTAACAAATTGTTCTCGAGAAGTAGCAGGAATTTTATGTTGGTCAAAAAAGAAGGCTTGAACATATTCTTTGGCCACACGAGAAGGTTGTTTGATGAGAGTTTTAATACTGCGGATAACAGAAGGAGATTTTTTGGCAAAAGCATGGTAAGGATTGACAAGAAGAAGGTCTGTTTCAGAGATTTTTTGGGTATCATCTAAAAGGCTAACCTCATAGAGATAGTCAAGTTTGGTAGATGTAGACTGGCGAATGGAAGAGGAAGGGGGAAGAAGAAGTTAGAAGGGAAGAGGGAGGAGGTGAAGATAGAGAAGAAGAGGTTATGGTCACTCCCAAACCAGAAGAGCTCTGATACCCTCCGAGACACATGAAAGTATAAAATCCCTTTATAAGGCCACGTCTTCTCAGCTTAGAAACCTTTATTTTATATATATATTTCTTTGATTTTTTTATGGGTCTTAGACCAAAAATCATGCAACCTAATTCGTAGAAAAATAATTATCAGATAAGATTATAAAAAAATAATTTTTCATATGTGCTTCAACCAAGAACTAACGCATACATAGAAAAATCATTTATAGTCCACATTAAAGTTGTCTACATCTGAAAATTATATTTTTTTGAGACATTATATATAAGTCAAAGTTCTAAATGACCAGTACTAATTCAACTCATCAATCAAATGTCAAAGATAAACATCAATATTCCAACCCGGACTATTACGACCGGGTATAACCATAAATAAAAACATGAATTCTGGTCTCATACACATCTCTGGTGGCAAGTTGTAAACTGTAAGTGTCATCGACCAACAAGAATAAGGTAAAGCAAATGATCCGAATAGATTGAATCTATTATTACATAACCTAATATGTACGTTCTATGGTTTCATTGAAAACTGAAGATGCAACCTATTAAACTATTTTTAGGCTTCACAATTAGAATGGTGCACCATGACTCCATACACTATACCATGTGAATGATGCCATGTTATATGCTCAACAGTCTTTGGAGACATAAAAACATTTGCAATCTAGGAGTAATTGAGAAGTATCTTAGTTTTTTATGTGCAACAAGAGTCATTTCCCTACTAGTTTTGGGTTTATACCAAGCATACCCACAGGTTCTGCACTCAGTCAAATCTGTATTTTCATGGTAGTACAACATGTAGAAGTTTGAACACATGTTAATTTTTTAATATCCTAGGCCAAAGGGTTTCATCATGGATTTAACATCACAAAAGTTATTTTTTAGCTTATTTCATTCAGGTAAAATGTTTCTCATCCATTCGATGATTCTATCGTAACTAGCCTCACTCAGCCTATGATCTGACTTGATAGTAAACATTTATGCAACGATCGATAATTCATTGTGATTTGTGCATCCACCTCATAATAGTTTGTCGGAATCTTTTAAAACTTCAAAAAACCTAATTGCACCTACATTTGATTCTTCATTTACAATTGAACATTCACTTAGATAACCCTGATTCATTCCCATTGCATTTATAATCATACTCATATAACGATTATTATTATTATTATTATTATTATTATTATCATCTACAATTCTATGAACATTGATAGAGTTAGAAGTTAACTCAACCATCCTTTTGCCATGGTCTCATAAAAAACACAAAGTTCTCCGTATGCGAACCAACACAAGTATTTTTTCATGAATTATTTTTGTAAAATAAGCTATAAAATAAGTAAACATACAAACAAACTACATATACTACATAAAAATACCAAAAACTTAGCATAAGAAAAATAGGTTACAAAAAAAAATGGATTGGTTTGCTTACTTATTGTGACAAATCTTAAAAAATAAATTGAATCAGAACAGGGATACTAACAAACTAATTGTTAGGGTGACCAGATTTGTGATGATGAAAACTTGATTTGTGACAAAATAAGGGGGGAATGGTGTTGTTTTCTACAAGAAAAAAAGAAAAAAGAAGGAATGAGGGAGGGGGAAAAGGGGGGTTGTTTGACAAATTATAACTTAAATATTATCGACAAAAATTAATGACAATTAGTTTTCATCAATAATTTCATCTGTAATATTGACATGTCATATTTTGCAACAGAAATAATGAGGGGATACCGGTCTATTTTTTTTTATTCCTTAATTTCAACTTGTAATTCTTAGTATTCACCAACGAAAATGTTTTCATCGAAGAACATCGATGAATATCGATGGAAGTATAGACATCATATTCTATCGGTAAATTTCACTGTAATTTACTGATATTATTATGATATTATTTTTTTTGTCCATAAAAAAAAATTCCATATGCAGTGCATCATATAATTAATTACTAGTAAAAAAAGAAGAAGATATGAAGTGAATTACCAAACAGAAAAGACTTCAAAAACCAACAATCATATAACAACAATTGTTGTTGGAATGATGATTCCAAGATAATCCATTATCACTATAAAAAAAGAGGAGCTTCAAGCGTCCTATGCTATCTCAATGAATAGAAGGACCATGTGCAGTCCTGAACTCCTTCCAGGGTTCAGGTTTCATCCAACAGACCAGGAGCTTATCATTCATTATCTGAGAAAGAAAGTCTCATCTTCGAATCTGGAAGTCGTTATAATAGCGGACGTGGATATCTACAAATTCAATCCATGGGAACTTCCAGGTGCTTAATTCATTCTTCTCAACGAAAATATGTTTTCATGTCTTTCAAGTAGGGTATTGTTCATAATTTCAATGGAAAGATTTGGATTTTCTTGCTGCTTTGGTACAAAAAAAATTGCTTTTCTGATATCCTAGTTTGGGATATCTTGAAGCATCATTCTCTTTGCCATTGTTGTTCTGCTTACCTGTGCAGGAAAAACCTTGTTTGGGGAGAGCGAGTGGTTTTTCTTTAGCCCAAGAGACAGGAAATACCCCAATGGTGCTCGTCCAAACAGGGCAGCTGGATCAGGTTACTGGAAAGCAACCGGAACCGACAAGCCAATCCTCACCTCCAATGGATCACAGTGCCTTGGGGTGAAGAAAGCTCTTGTTTTTTACAAGGGCCGGCCTCCAAAAGGCATAAAAACAAGTTGGTTGATGCTTGAGTACCGCCTTCTTGATGACACCCACCATCAGCATAGGCTCAGGGGATCGATGCGAGTAAGTCTTTTAAGCTGTTCTTCTCGATAAAAGCCTGTAAAAAGAAACAGAGATATGTTGATCGTGAGAGTACGATGTAGAAACAGTATCATACAAACGTACATGGAACAGTATAATATATCTGCTTCTACGTAAGATGAAACTTCTTGTTTCACGAGGGAAATTTTTTAATTAAAGAAGAATAAACATCAAACTAACCATTTTAGTAATTAAGTTCTATATATATTCTTGATAAACCGAAGAAGTAGTCATGTAATTGTATCGTTGAACTAGTCAACTACCTTCTTTTCGGACAAAGTCATCCAAAGAAAATAAGGAACTGGTTAATGAACAAAAGCTGAAAGGCCTAAGTTAAAGAACTAAGTAAGATTGATCCCTGAAAAGGTCTAGCTCATTATGAGAAATGGAAATTGATTTTCCTATCCTAAAAATGGCAACAAGATTACTCCATTACCATCGAAATGTAGAAGCCTATTTACCAGTCATTTCTTACCTTCCGTGGTGCTGCTGTTCATTGAAAGTTGAATCCAATGAGTTCAGTTATTCATCCGTATTTTAAAATTATTCGCTTTTATAACAAAACCCTCTTCGACTGACTGTGGAGTCTTCTTCTATATTTATCCTAGTTGGATGATTGTGTTTTATGCCGGGTTCGCCAGAAAAGCAAAACTCGACCACAAAATGGAGACGATCATTGCAGGAATTTTAGCAGCTTCTCTCCATTTACTAGCTTGAGGTGCTTACAAGGTCAAGAAATATTCAAGAAGGGCAATACCCTTAAAGACTATTATTATGATCTTCAGCCATGTCTTATGGCTCCTGCAGAAAGTGAAGAGGCAGCTGAGCAAGGACAAGTGGAGTTCCAAGAAGTATCTCCAGAATACACAATCTCAGGTTCGGATTCAAGTTCTCATCCAACAATGGTTTCCACTGTCAAAGAGAAACTTGAATATATCAAGAAGATACTCTCCATTGGAGCTCTGGAAGAACTAGTGCCAACAACTCCAAAGAAGAGGCTTCATGTATCCTCTTCAAATAACGCAGAAAATGCATACATCTTCGACGAGCTTCCTTCACCACCAAAAAAGAGGCTGCACATATTCTCTTCAAATAAAGCAGAAAATGAATGCATTTTTGAAGTTTCTTCTCCTACTCTTTCAGCCTCATCTCAGCAGAGCTTTCAGGGCTCTTGAAATAAATTTATCATCCAAGGCTCGTGGCCATGGTGATCAATATTATATATCTATCTGTGTAGCTCTCTCTCTCTAGGTGAAACCACTTGTATAATAAATACTAGTATTGTTTGGAATTAGAATGCTATGGATTTATGCTAAGTGGATCATGTCTGCTTTGTACTTTTTTTTAATGTCAAGGTAATTTCTTTTCTATTGCTAAATCTTCCCGGCACAACAAGATGATTAATAGTTTCACAAAAGAAAAGTTGAGATAATTTTTCCGTTCAATATATAAACTGTATAGATATATATACAATAGACTCGGTAATTAGGTACCATATAAACAAATTGTCACTTACCTTGAAACTATTTTTTCTTCAAATGATCAACATATGTCTACTACACCTGCAATCCACAGGAAATCTTCTCTTATTGTTAAATTCAGATCTGTACGCTTACCCATGATTAAAGATTTCAGGGATGATTATCATTGTTTTTTCAACGTGAAAATAACATGAATGATATTCATGTACAGTAAAAGCTATAAATAAATGGTATATCACTGTTTTTTTTTTTTTTTTCATTCCTCTCTGTGAGTCGTTGACACCAAAAACTCGTATAAATTAACCAACGTTATTATTTAGGGATGGTCATAATGCAGATAAATTGATCTGCACAAATTAATCCATTTCATGTATCTTTTGCATGGGAAGTTCGATATGTTTCAAAGGAATCTTATTCACAGGAAAAAAAAAATTAATGTTATCAGTGTTTCAAACTCCATTTAAGGCACGTAAATTCGGA
>Ga0325402_1001063_pt1 | contig 21527 bp, 11 predicted proteins | sample PopdelMetagenome_22_FD_207212 | JGI IMG/M metagenome (GOLD analysis project Ga0325402, IMG submission 207212) | Populus deltoides microbial communities from Bellville, Georgia, United States - Xylem-PdKOR-R3 | ecosystem: Host-associated > Plants > Phyllosphere > Stem > Wood/Secondary xylem...
ATCCATCTTTTTTGCCATATATTCAACTCCTTTTGCGACATTAAATACTTCAAACTTTTATGTTCGGTAAAGATTTGGGTTTAAGATCCGTACAAATAGTGTCTTCATATCCTCAAGGTGAATACCATATCGGCTAACTCTAGGTCATGCACCAGATAATTCACCTCATGAGTCTTCAATTGTCTCGACGCATAGGCGATTACCTTCCCATATTGCATCATTATACACTACAAAACCTTTGGTTCCTAAGGGAAGTGTTAATACTAGAGCAGTGGTGAGCCTCCTCTTTAACTCCTGAAAGCTTTCTTCACATTCTTTCTACCACACCCACTTCTTATTTTTCCTAGTTAACTATGTCAAGGGGGTTGCAATAAGGGAGAACCCCTCTCTAGTAGTACCCTGCAAGTCTTAGAAAACTATGTTTTTCGGTCACTAAGGTCGGTCTTTCCCATTTCAAGACTACTTCAACTTTTTAGGGGTTTACAAAGACACTTTCGGCCAAAATCAAATGCCCCAGAAATGTCACCCTTTCCAGCCAAAATTCACATTTAGATAGCTTCATGTATAACTGGTGATTTCTTAGGGTCTACAAGGCTTGCCTCAAGTGTCCTTCATATTCCTCTGGAAACACGCCTGGGAATTCCTTTACCATAGGAATATCCTTCAATCGTGAACCCTTGCCATTCGAGTTTAAGATGTATACATGGTATCCCATGCATCCTTTTCTTAGAAGTTTCCTGGCTATTACAACCGATATTAAAGCGATCGAGTTAGGAATCTTCTCTCTCTTGAAAACCATTCTCCTACCCTTAGGTGTTTGGAATGTAACAGTTTTAGCATAATAATCTATTAGGGCCTTGTACATACTCAACCAATCCATGTTTAGAATTATGTCAAAATAATGTAATTCCAAAGGTATCAAGTTTACTTTTGTTTCATACCTCGCTAGACTAACCCCCACTCCTACATACATACTATTTGTTTCTACCATGTTCCCCATTGGAGTTCCAATTATGAACCCATTTTCTATTACTTCTACCACCTTCCCTAATTTGGTGACAATTCTCCTAGTAATAAATAAATGGGTGGCACTTGTATCAAACAACACATGGACATTAAAGTTATTCATCAGTAGCATACCTGTCACCACATCTGATACAACTCTGACCTCTTCTTGTGTCAAGTGAAAGACCATCCCTAGGGCTCGGTCATTTTATGCCCTTGGCCTCCCTCGATTGGAGTTTGCCTCTGATTGGAAAGATCTCACCGGCCTATTCACGGTGACTGACTGTTGATGGCTCTAACTCGGCTGCCTATATCTCTCCACCTGCTTAGTATTCCTGTTGGGGGCACTCCTTCTTTTAATGACCTCTTTTGCTGCAATAATGGTACCCTTGCCCCAGATACTAACAGTTTCTCCATCTATGACCTTCCCCTCTGCATATAAAGCATCGCTCTAGTGAAACTGAGCAATCCCTAAGGTGTCTTTGTTCACACTTCACACAATAAGGGTAGTTAATATTTTTGTAGTCACTGGTCCCTGTCGAAGAGTTTTCCCTTGACTACGACTACCCCTTCATTATTCTTCCACTTAATTATTGGTGGAGCGGCATCGTTAAAACCCCCTTTTTCTTGTACTACTCGAACATTCCACTCTTTCCTTTCTTCAAAAATGGTGGTCTACTGCTAGGATAATCCCCATCTTTTTTTTCTTGTACCCTGATGCCCCTGTTGACCCTCTCCAATATAGGCTTCTAGAGCTTGTGCAGCCTCAATTAACTCCCTCATGGATTTAAATCGTAAGACGATCAACCCTCGCCTCAACTCCTGCTGCAAGCCATCTCTCAGCTTCTCAATCATATGTTCTTCTGTCAGAATGTAGTGTAAGGCAAATAATGAGAGGTCATGGAACCTCCTTTCATACTCTAACACTGACATATCACCCTGTATTAAAGCCAATAATGTTTTTTCCTTCACCTTGTGATGGTATCTGGAATAGAACTGTTTAAAGTCACTCCAAGTCAGTGTCTCGGTTGCGTACGCCTCAATTGAACTATTTTCCACCATGTTTGGCCTGATAAGAAAATAATTGAGTATCATAGTTTACCTGCAAAACCTCGGGTATATTAATCTGGATCCTAGTCTTCTCCACCTTCCCGATCCACCTCTCGGCTATCTCTGCATCCTATTCCCCCATATATGGTTCAGAGCCCATTTCTCTCATACTCTTGACCAATCATACAAGTAACACCACATTGTCCGTGGTCATGATAATTCCTAGGGTGGCATGCGGGACCTGTGCGGCTGGGGCTGCTTATGTCGTAGAGGTAGCCATGCTCTTCATCGTTGCTTTAACTATCTAGATTAGGAGCCCCGAGTCTACACATGGTAGGGGTACTCTCGTTGGGATTGTTGGGGGCACCTTCATTCCCCCTTATGACCTCACCCCTGTTGGACGTACTTCTTCCGTCTGTTTTGGGGTCTGTTCACCCCTAGCTTCCATGGTCCTTCCTTGTAAGGTCTTAGATGGTCTCACTAGGGTATGAGAAGCCATGTCATCTAAGGGATCTTCGTCTTGCCAATCTTAGGCATTTCAACCCATGTTCCTCCTTTTTATGGAGGGTGATTCAGTTCGGGTCCCTTGTCGAGTGCGTACCATCCTGAAAATTGTAACACCCCACACTTTCATATATGTTTATAGTTATTTTTCTATGATTTGGTACTTAAAAAAAATACGAGTAATTTTTTTTATTCAGTTCTTATATAAAAGTCTTGAAATTTCCACTGAAATTTTGGTAGAGTCTCCCCTTTACCAGGAGGTCTCAAGTTATCGACCTATGACCTACTTACACTTCAAATATCTTATATCTCATAACTCACTCACGACCTAATCATCCCAGGTCCTAATCCCACAAACATCATCATCATCACATCCATAATATTTATATCATACATTGAACAACAAATATTATTTTCTTTGTATCATAAACAAATATAAATAGCTTAATCATGAAGTGAAAATATAATAGTAACCAAAATGAGGAAGACTTGATATGTAATAATAAACATGAAATTTATTGCTACTTATATTATGATCCTCCAAACAAGAGTCTAAGTTAAACTAGTTACAAACAATAACACTATGCAATACTGCAAAAGTTTACGTTATAATTACATGCCAAAAGAGGAAGTTTATACATGCACAAAAGTCTCCTTAACATTTACAGGTCACACGAATGGAGAAACGAGCCTACCAGGTATGGGAAGTTTCTGTAGTTAATGAAAATAACACAATAAAATTTATTATATTAAAATAGTCGTAAATATTTTAATAAAAGATTCTTTCTATAATAATAAATTTAGCGTAGTTCATCAATCTCTCTTTTTATTTTATTTTTGTTAGATCTTCATGATTCGTTAGGTAACACGGGCACTTTAATACTTTCATCTTTCAATATGACGTTCCATTATTAGACGCTTATCTCTTATCAAGATTCCTTAGTCACCCTTAGCAACCAAATCAATTTCCATAATTCCAGCATTCCATATTCGAAAGCCAATTTCATTTATGATTCAATAATGTAAACACCAAAAAAAAGTACAGCCAGAAATGACTCCACCATCGCTGCTGATTTCTGAATTGGCAGCGACATAATTTGGCTGTGGTTTCTAAATCGGCAACAACAAAGTTTATGGTTGTTGATTTCTAAATTGGCAGCGCCGTAGTTTTTACTGCTGATTTCTGAATCGACAACAACACTGTAAAACCTAACAAAAATTAGTGTTGGACCGGCTTATCCTAGGGGAGAATGAGAATAGAAACCAACCCAAGATAACCCAAAAGGAGGATAAGGACAGCTTTGGTCCAGCACCCAAACACCCCAGCACACTTATAGGGGCTATAAATACAAGGAGAGAGAAAGGGTAACTCTTTACTCTTCCTAAAATGAGTTGCATGCTCTTGCCCCCTTCCCTCTTCCCAAAATAAGATGTATGCTCCTGCCCTTTCCTCTTTTCTCAAAAGAGCTCAACAAACTCTATTGCATGTGCCTCCTTAGGCATGAGAGAGAGAAGGGAGAGCTAGAAGGAGGGCTGAACACCTGCAAACATGGAAGGAGAGGGAGTCTTGAACCAGTAGGAAGCTAATTGGAGGGAGACACTGAGAAGAAGAAGAAGAAGAAGAAGAAAAACCAAGTGAAAAAGGGAAGAATACTGTTAACCTCTTTCCTAAAACTACTAGATTTGTGAGGTATGAACTATGCCACATCTCTATCTGTTATTGGGACCTTGGGGTAAAAAAAAGAAGAAGAAAACCCTAAGAAAATGGCTTAGGATTCTTACACCAGCTGTTAAGGAAATTTAATCTAGAAAAAAGGAAACAAACAAGGCTGATTGGGGGGACATATTCCAGAAACATTGACAAAATGAAATTGATGAACATGATGAACAAAAAGCTAGACTAAAGGTCGACCAAGGGAAATAATGGAAAAGGATGAAATGAAATGATAAAACCTGAAATTTTTGACCTTGTTTAACTCATGGAAACATGCATGAGCTGAGGTAAATATTCGTGTTCATGATAAGGTATGGATTTAACATGCATGAGTGAAGAGTTATGTGAAAATAAAATGGAAGAATGTGCAAAATTATGATCTTGTGGTGCCTGCAGCGAACCTCCATTTGCTGCTGAAATTGTGTTACTTGTATCGAATCTGTGTTCACTGCCAAAATTATGTTGATTGCAATGAATCTGTGTTCGCTGCTGAAATTGTGGTGCGTGTAGCGAATCAATGTTTGCTGCCAAAATTTTACTACCTATAGCGAAACTGTGGCTGCTGAAGATGTGTTGCCTATGCTCGCTGTTGAAATTATATTACCTGCACCAAACCTGTGTTCACTGCCAAAATTGTTTTATCTGCAGCGAATCAGTTTTCGCTGCCGAATTGTGTTTGCCTACAGTGAATCAGTTTTGACTGTCAAATTGTGTTGTTAGTGGCGAATCAATTTTCACTATTGAATTATGTTTGTATGTAGCGAATCAGTTTTGGCTGCCAAATTGTGTTGTCAGCGACGAATTGGTTTTCACTGCCAAATTCTGTTGTCAGCAGCGATTCGATTTTCGCTGCTGAATTGTGGTGTCAGCAGCGAATTCGTTTTCGCTGCCGAATTGTGGCGTCACCAGCGAACCAATTTCGCTGACAATTCTGAGTTCCAGCTAATCATTGCGTTGGCGAATCTGTGTCTCTAGCGAACTAGTTTTCTCTAACTAATTTGTGCAGCTGATTTACGTATCTAAATTGGTCCAATGACTAAAATGATTGCATTATGTGATGGTGTAATATGTGGAACACTTGAATGTGAACATGTGGATTCTTGAAATATGTATGGTGATGAGTCATGTGATTACAAAATATAGATGTGTTGATTTGTGACCATTGATGTGTTATGTGGTGCGATCAAGACTGGACATTCGACCGGGCAAGGGTACCCCACAGGAGGAACAGGTAGTTGATTTCCACCCCCTTTTAGCATAACATATGTTTCTGAAGTGAATTTATTACGAAGGATATATTGTTGTGCTATATGGAATGTTGAACTGTCACGAATGATCATATAGGTATTACGAAGGATCTATTGTTGTATTGTACTAACATTAACTATCACGAATAGTTGTATGAGTACTATAAAGGATCTATTGTTGTATTATACTGAATGTAAATTGTCACGAATGTTTATATGAATATTGTGAAGGAATTATTGTTGTGTTATACAAAATGCTAAGTTGTTATAAATATTTGTATGGGTATTACGAATGATATATTGATGTATTGTATTGAACATTAACTATCATGAATAGTCGTATAAGTATTACGAAGGATTTATCGTTGTATTATATTGAATGTTAATTCTCACAAATGTTTGTATGAGTATTGTGAAGGATTTAATATTGTGTTATGCAGAATACTAAATGGTTACAAAATGCTTGTTTAAGTATTACAAGGGATTTATTGTTGTGTTATACTGAATGATAAACTATTACGGAACGTTTGTACGAGTATTACAAAGGGTCTACTATTATGTTATAGTGAATGTCAAATTGTTATAAATCGTTTGAATAAGCATTACAAAGGATATATTATCATGTTATAGTGATTTCATAAACCGCTTATGGAACGTTTGATTGGTTAATGATTAGCTTCGGCTAATGGCATCCTAAGTGAATGACCGGGATGAACAAATGATTAGCTTCGACTAATGGCATCCTAAGAGGATGACCAGGATGATGAAATGATTGGCTGCGGCTAATAGCATCCTAAGTGGATGACCGTGATGAACAAATGATTAAATGAATAAATGATTAGCTTCGGCTAATGACATCTGACATGATCAAAAGATTGATGTCTTATCCCAAGTGTAGGAGTGTCGAAGTAATAAATAACCCAACAAGACCGAGGTCAAACCACATGGAGGTCAACTATATAAAATTACAAATAATAAATGGAAAGGAATTGAAGAGAACTTTTGAGATGAGATATTGATGTAAGGATTAAACAATATTAAAATGGAATATGGATTTATATGTGTGAAAATGTAGATATGATATCCATGAATATACGTGTGTGGTATTCTTCTTATGAGGATGTTATGTTGTGAAATAACATGAGGTCAGGATAAATGAAAGTACTAGTTATGTAACTTGTCGTTCGACACTCTTGTATGAACTTGTGATGATAACGAGACTAGAACATGAATGTGACTTTATAAGTATGTCAATAAAATGTAATGTACACCTATGAGTATGGAAATATAATGTTATAAGCATGTGTATCAAGAATCCGTTTTATGAGAATGTTGATTTTCGTTGTCCTACGTGGACTGTGTCTTATAAATGAATGAAATGCAATTATAAATCTGCAGAATGATATGGTGAAAAACATCTAGAACCTAATGACTGATATATATATTCCAATGATTTTGGCTTTGAAAAAGCCGGGTTTTTACAAATAATCATTTCCAGTAATTTAATTGATTGCTATACATTCGGCATCCCATTCTCGGAAGCCAATTTCATTTCGTGACTCAGCGATCACTTCTAGCAATTTAATCGATTGCTATACATCCAACGTCCCATTCTCAGGAGCCAATTTCATTTCGTGACTCAACGATCACTTCTAGCAATTTAATCGATTGCTATACATCCAACGTCCCATTCTCAGGAGCCAATTTCATTTCGTGACTCAACGATCACTTCTAGCAATTTAATCGATTGCTATACATCCAGCGTTCCATTCTCGGAAGCCAATTTTGTTTCATGATTTTATCAATCACCATTAACGACTTTATTGGTTGCTATAAATTTGGCATTCCATTCTTGGAAGCCAATCTCATTCTATGATTCAAAAATCACTTCATTCTAATATTAAATCCATATCAAAAGTTTCATCTTTACGATAATTAATACAACAACTCAAATAAATTCATTATCGGATTACATGGCTTAATAAGAGAAATCAAAGTAGTGTTGTCACCTACCAGGAATATGATGTTCCGGCATGGGTACACTGGACTGCTTCAGGACCCTCTCCTACACCATAACGAGATTAAAGTTTGTTAATCAAAAACTTTGGATCAGACTGCAAATCTTAATTGACATATTCTTTCATCTAAAAATTTAAAATATATTAGTTCATTTATGTGTTTCTTATTCAAAATCCTGTGACCATTTCTTTTGAAATATCCATGGTAAGAGATTCCTTCAAATAGTTGTCATTCATTCATCAATGTGCTTTTACGACTAAACACTGCTTTGTGTTCTAGTTAAAACTTAACTTGTTTAATTGGGAATGTGGTATAATTCTATTTTCTCACACATTAACATGTCCCTTTTTTATTATTAAGAAAAGGGAGGTTAGATTACCCATTAACACATCTAATTTTACTCATTTTCTACACTCTTACAAATTTGTCTTTTAGGTGGCAACCTGATCTTTTTATGGATTTTTATGCATAATTGAAGCTTTAAAGGTTCAACTTAAGCAAAGGTTTTCTTCAAATGAGAGTTAACATCCCTAGCACTAATGCCATTAAGAGGTATACTCAAAATTCCATTCCCATCTATTTCTAATTTCAGCTACAATTTAATCATTATAAGTTGTCACACAAAATACAGCAGGAATTATCTTCTGTTTTTTATTCGTAACTTGAATTTTAGGAACTCGAATCAAGTAAGGCCAATTTTTAATGAATGTTAACACCCATATGCACAACTTTAAAGAAGAAACTTATCCAAAATTTCATGCTCCACTAGTCCGAAATTTACTCACAAGTTAGGCAACAATTTCAATTTTAGAACGCATAACTTAACCCTTCATTAGTATTTCGCCCACATTTGGAGTTCTATAACTCCAAATGACCCAAATCTTGTTGCAATGGAAAGTTAACATACCTACACTTAATAACATGAAAAAATATCTCAAATTCTTTGGATTTCTATTCTCAAACTCAGCTGCAACTTGGATGTCAGTGTTGTTCAACTGCAGTTCAATGTCTCCCTTCATCAATAATTAAGCAAAGAAAGTCTTCCTCCACTCTTCTCTTCCATTTGGCCGAACCCAAGGGCCTCTCTCCCATCCCAATATCTTCTTCAATCTTGAATAATAATGTTATTTTATTAAACAATTAATCTTCTAAGTGCAGAATTTATGAGTTTTTCCTCTTCCACCTCTAATTTTTGCTTAAGAACCCTAATAGACAAAATCTGAAAATTAAGGGTTTTACTTACAATTTCAGTTAGGAAGTGTTTAGAATACCTTAGTTTATGCTCTTTAGCCTCCAAAATCCTTCTTCACATCCTCTTCTTCTCTTCTTTCCTTTTTCTTCTCATTTTCTTCTACCTCTTCAATCAATATCTGTTTTCTTCTCTTGATAACACCTTAGTTACTCCATGCATGTTTCTAACTCTCATCTCTCTTTGTTTTTTCACACTTTAAGGAGGGCAAATGGTGGCATGCAAGGCTGGTTGGTCTTCTAAGAGGAAGGATAAAGATGGGGAAATGTTTTTCCCCTTCCAACCGTTGGCCTCCCTTAAGAGAGAGAGGCTTCCTTCTTTTTTATATATATTTAGGTCCTCCTTATTCATTTTTTTTTTCAATTTAGCCCTTGGCTAATTTCTTACTCTTTATTTTAACTACCTCTCTCTCTCTTTCTCTCTCTTTTAAAGTATTTTGACCGGGGTTTTACAAAAATAATCATAACAACATTAATATCATTGATCCTCAAGATCCAAACCAGATGCTTTGATACCAACTATAATGACCAGGCTTTTATAAAGCCAAAATCAGGGTGAATTTTTTTTTTTTTGTAAGTTGTTAGGTTCTCAATACTTTTCACAACATCATATTATAAATGCATTTCATTCACTAGCAAGGCATAAATCACATAAGATATTGTAAATTAACATCCCATGCAAAAGTATCCATATGAATTCTCGCAATATTATATTTACATGCTTACAAATCTAAAATTATTATATATACATATTCATAAGTTTGCATTCCTATTCTAATACTACTAACATTATAAGTTTAAACAAAAGTTTTGAACGATGATTTATACATTAAATACATTTATTCATGCAAAATAGATAATGTCATAACATGCGAATACAAGGTTCTTTGAAAAAGATGTAGGTCCGTGGAGTGGGATTCCTATGCACCTCATTGGTGTGACGTTCCTGCTATAGTACAAACATTTACAAGAATTACAAACAATTAATAATAAGAAAATAATTAATTAAGAGAAAACATTGTCATTACTTTCCATTTATAGTGTAACAGTCATAGTTATTTCACATGTTTTCGTACAGACACAACATTGTACTCAAGAATGTATTATTTTCTGAAACTAACTATAACTTTCAAATCCAGCCATCCACTTCGGACGTCATTAGCCAAAGCCATTCACCAATTCAACCCAATCATCCACTTAGAACGCTATTAGTCAACGCTAATCATCAATTCAACCCGGTCATCCACTTAGGATGCCATTAGTCGACGCTAATCATCAATTTAATCCGGTCATTCACTTAAGACGTCAAAAGCCAAAGTTAATCATCAACTCAATCAAGTATATCGTAGACAATTTAACATTTACCATAATACACTAGCAATCTTTCATATTGAGACTAATTCTGAGAGTTAAAATTATGTAAGAAGGTAAAAGTCACCTACCTGTTCCTCCTGTGGAGAGTCCTTGTCTGGTTGAAGGTTCGATCCTGGTCGCACCACTTAACACATCAATGGTCACAAATCAGCACTTTTGTATTCATTAATCACATAACTCATCACCATACATATTTCAAGAATACACATGTCAACATTCTAGTGTTCTATATATTACACAATCATACAATGAAATCTTTACAAGCATTTAAGTCAATTCTGGTATGAAAGTCTGTCGCAGAAAAATCATTAGCAAAAGCTGGTTCCCTGCTGACGCAAAACTCGCCAGCAAAAACTGATTTGCTGGCAGCACAGAATTCGGCTGTGAAAACTGATTCGTAGGTGACAAAATTCGATGGCACAATTTAGTCCTACAGTTGACGCATGAAATCATTAGTGCACTTAGTTTACTGTTGGACTCGAAAATCATTGATGAAAACTGAGTCGTTGCCAACCTAAGAATTGTCAGCGCGATCCAATTTTGTGGCTGACACTGAATTTGTCAGTGCACATATCCTATTGATGATACCGAAATCATTAACAAGAACTGAATCTCTGTTGACTCAGAAATCATCAGCGTGATTCAGTTCTACGGTTGACGCTGAATTCTCCAACGCACACATCCTACTGCTAACTCAGAAATTGTTGATGAAAACTGAGTCGCTGTCAACTCAAAAATCATCAGCGCGATTCAGTTCTACGGTTAATGCTGAATTCATCAACGCACACATCCTATTGTTGACTAAGAAATCGTTGATGAAAGCTGAGTCGCTACTGATTCAAAAATCATCAATGAAACTGCTTCCATAGTTGGCGCATGAATTCGTCAACACACACACAATCAAGCTTCTTACGTTTTCAATTCCATCATGCTAAATTCATCAACACAAACTAATAATCAATGCACATCATACAAGGATATCATTTACATCCTATGTCTTAACCCTCTAAGGATCATACAAGGTTCCTCCATTGTTTTGCTCAATTCTTATGACTGGCATTACTGCCCATTTCCTTTAGTTACACACACAAATCATTATGTTCCTCATTAGCATAATCACAATAACAATCCACAATTACACATTTATTCCCATGATTCACAATTATACATGTTCATTCATCATACACAAAACCAAAGCATTAATCATAATAAAGTTCTCATTTTAGCTCTAGCATGTATCTAAGGGTCACAACCACACAATTTTGCACTTGACATCAAACCAACACATTTTCATACAAGTTCTTTAACCACGCATGCAGAATTCATGCCATTAACATATATACAATTTCTATTTCGGTTTCACATGATCAAAAACTCTAACAAGGTCATCATCTTTGCATTTTATCCCTTTAATTCGTATTTTATCCAACCCTTACTATAGCCGGCCATCTTTCCAAGTTTTTTGCATTCAAAATTATTCATTTCCTTTGTTAAATGTTCTGGAATTAGATCCCCCATTCAGCCCCATTTTCATCCCTCTTTTTAGTCTAGTTTTCCTTAACAGCTGGTGTAAGAATCCTAAGCCATTTACTTAGGGTTTTCTTTTTCCTTATCAGTCCTAAGGTCCTAAGAACATGTGGAGAAGTGGTATGGTTCATACCTCATGAATTCAAGTAGTTTTGGGAAAGGGTTTGATAGTATTTCTTTCCCTTTTCTCTTTGTTTTCTTCTTCTTCTCCCCTCTTGGTTTCTCCTTCTTTTGTCAGCTTCCCAATGGTTCTACACCCCTTCTTCTTCCATGTTTACAGTTGTTTAGTCTTTTTTTAGCTCCCCCTTCTCTCTCACACCTAAGGGAGGCACATGCAGCTAGGGTTTGGTTAAGCTTTCTTTAGAAAAGAGGAAGAGGACTAAGTGCATGTAGATGGACACATGTAGCTGCTGTAGTCATTTTTGGAAAGAGGAAGGGTCACTTTCCCTCTCTCATTTGCATTTATACCCCATCTTAAATGAAGTGGGGTGTTTGGGTGCTAGACAAGGTTGTTCCTATCCTTCTTTTAGGTTATTTCGGGTTAGTTTCTATTCCAATTCTCCTCTAGAATAGGTCAGTCCTCCTCCTCCAGGATTATCTCTAAGGCTGACCGGTTTATATCCTTCAATTCTTCCTAATAGGTCGATCAAAGACTAATTTTTTTGTTGGATTTTATAAGGGTCAATCCACAAAAAGGCTATGGATACAGAACAAAAAATAATAAAAGAGACAGTGTCAAAGAGATCTAATAGATGTGATATTGATGTAAAGATTTAATAGATATAAAGCAATTTCTAATGTTAAAGGATTCATTAGTGGTATTTCAAATAAGTATAGTCCAAACTCTTTCTATTACTCAACTAGAAACCATACACAAAAGAGGTTATAATTGGATGATTTATAATTCATGGCTCATTTTTAATTATTAACATAATCATATTAATTATCTTTAATTATATTATTTGATTGGTATCAACACTTGTAATTGTTATCAAGTATTCATGGTGCTAACTGATATGAACAACAAATCAAGATTCTTTCATAGCATAGGTATCGGTTCTCCATGCGGTAGGCTATGAAAGAATCAAGTATTTGTTGTGCAAAGGTTTGTACATCACGAATCAAGAATCACCACTTAACAAAGAGGGTATTAAGATTGATTAAGATAAAAATTATAACACATATTAATAGCAAACTTTCTTGAATTTAAACATTAAAAGTCCATATTGAGTTTGTAGTATACTTATTCTTACAATATAATTAAGAAGAAAAACAGAAATAAACAATTTAAGGACATAGCTATAATATAAATTAACTAAGAATAATAAAGAAAATGTTAAGTATAAACAATATATTAATGAGAATATAACATGAAATAAAACTTGAATATTATAAAAATACAAATAAAGAAAGCAAGAGCATGGATCTTGATCTGAAAACCAAGATAGCTAAATATATGGCAAATGTCTCTTTTTCTAGGATAAAATCTAGAACTATTGATATAGTGGCTAACTATTGATTTGGTGGTTGGACAAAATATCATTAATAACATCATAATCTGAATAGATTGTCTTTATTAAAGTTGTAGATAATTGTCTTAATTTTCCAACCTAAAAATAATGGGTTTATTTCATCTTCTAAAACTTCATACATGGGCTAAACATCGAACAATGCCTAGGTTGCATGACAAATTTAAACTTCTCTTTTGTTGTTATCATTTGAACTGAAAAACAGCAATATTGAGTCTTAGTCTCTTCATAAATGTTTTAGGCCTACATCTTAGCTTTCCATCAAGCTAAACTACACTTGAATCTGAGGTCAGTAGCTCCAGGACCAAATGGTGTTCTAGTTTCAATGAAACTAACCCCACTAAAATTTCTTGTTTAAGCCTAGCCCTCTCTTGGTCTCTTCACATAAACCTCAATTTCAATAATTAAACACATCAATCAATTCTCTGAATTGTGATATATGTCTATTTTACAAACCTACATTTAAAACCAAGCATTTACCATAAGTTAAGGATATCTTATATTATCAAACTTGTTATTATAAAAGGTGTTTAAGTTAGGAAATTTAATAATATTGTAAGTGCAATATGATAATATAAAAGCTTAATAAAAATGCACTTTTATGTACTTATCATAGCCATTATTTAAGGTAATATTTGAGAACACTTTTAAAACCAGGTATTTGATCCAATATATCATTTAGTCATGACGGGTACTTGTACAACATGGTGACTTGGTTAATAACTTCACTATCCAAACACATACACTATAAACCATCTTTCTATCTATGATGGTTGGAACTCTACAAAGACTCATTTTCTTTTGAATAACATATGTGTGTTGACCTAAGTTTAGGGCTAAGTTTATAAATTGACCTATTTAGGAAGCTATAACCTAGAATTAAATTCATATGGTGTTGTATATGTCTCATATGAGGTAAGCCTTCTAGTAACTAGTCATACATAGCCTTATATTCTTCAACATAAAAAAAAAACTCTTTTATTCTTTATTTTGTCCATATACTGAGATAAAGATACTAGGTTCTTATTTTTACTAGGTTCAACTTCAATTACCACCCTTCTAGATGCCAATATGACACAGTCCCCTTTAATGCTTAGGGTGTTTGTGTTGCTTCACTGGTCATACATAACCTTTTTATCACACTGTGAAGGTTTGTCTAATAGTATATGACACACATGCATAGAGAAAACATCATACCATGCTTTGTCATTTTTTTTCCCTATAGAAAATGATACAATACATTGTTTATCCATAATTACTTTGTTGTCTTGCTTTAACCAAGTTATCTTGCAAGGTTTAGAATGGTTGTCTGTTTTGAGCTGAAATTCTTTCATTGCCTTTATTGGTACCATGTTCTCGTAGCCCCCCTTACTATGTATGATTAACATGTACACCTTATCTTTGTTTGTGTATATTGAATAAAAGATGTTGCTATTCAACAAATACTCACTTGAATTATTATTATGAGCAAGTAGGCATTTTTAAGTCACTAAAGCAGTACCGTGATCTTTATACAACACTTCCCCACTACAATCTAAATCATCAAAGGTATGTTCTTCATTTATTTCTTTTATTAGAATGTTCTTCCCAAGATGACTCTTTGGCTTACAACATTTAATAGAATGATGCCCTACTAGCTATAACATCATATTCTAGCTAGCACGGCTGAAGTATCTAGTAATTAGTTGCTCTTCAGTTTCTAACAAATCATTCCTTGCAAGTACTTGATAGAAATTGTTAGTGTAATCATTAATAGACCTCTCTCATTACCTCAAAGCATAGATGCATCCAAAAAGAAGGAAGTGTTTTTTCATCTTTCTTTTTTTTATCTTCTCCTAAACATTGATCCTCTATTTGCCTTGCCTATCTTGGGTCCTTTTAATTATTCCCACTAGGTAGAAGCTCACCCTTTAAGTCTGATGGTAATCATCCTCACCCTCATATACTTCAGGACTTTCTTATACTAAAAAATCCTTTATACTTTATACAGCTAATCGATTTAATTTTTTTTGCTTACAAGGTTTCTATGAATTCAAGAAGTTTAAATCTTCATGATACTTATCCCGATCTAGAAACTATTTTTTCTGCACCTCTCACCCCTAAAAGAGATTTTGTAAATTGTTTATGGATCTCTGATCGTCACTCTCCTCATGATCATCTAGGTCATCATCACTATTAACTGATGGGTTGATTCTATAGTGTGTATGTGTGTGTGTGTGTGTGTGTGTGTGTCACCAGTTCTTGAATGTATTTTTCCCAAGGAGAACCTCCTCTTCCCCTAATATATGAGAAATTTATGTTTTGTGACCTCTTCCAACCATATTTATTAATTATCATATAACAAAAAACACTAGGAATCTTTGGGCTCTGATATCAATTGATATAAATGAAAATAACACAAGAAAACAACAATCATAAAGAAAGACAAAATTGACTCAATTACCCACTTTATTACTAAGTATATTTTATTTAATATAGTCTTTCACTTTAAAAGGTTTACAACATCTTAAATAGGCCATAAATGTTATAAGGTAGGAAAATCAGAATCATTAGCTAAATATGAAAGTCAACATAATATCCAAAACTAAGCTAAAAATTTGAAAATAAAAAGAAAAATAATAAAATTAGCTCAAATAGCATCTTTTACGCCTAATTTTAGTATCTTCCAAAGTATGACTGGTTACAGTTAACCAACCCCTCTATAGAACCAAGCCTATATAATCATCTAGTAAAATTTAAGCATAATCAAATGGTAGGATCAAAAGTTATGGGAATATCTTGTGAAGATGTTCATTTGGCGCAAACATACCTCTTCTCGGGCTTAGCTTTATCTCATTAATCTATAAATGAATTTGTTATGCTTTTTTATAAAATTTACTAGCGGCAGATCAATAAATGGCTGATTAGAACTATTTGACTCTATGAACTCACCTACATCATCACCTCTCTTATCTAATAGTTGTGTTTGAGCTATTGAAAATGAAAAAGCTATATGCTAATAAATAAAATATGTATTTGTTGGTACTAGAATGAGTAGTTTAGGTCATATCATCTCAACCTTAAGAGTTTTCACTAATCATGTCAAGAATCAAGTTGTGCAACATTGACCTTTACCTAAAACAGTCAGATAACTAAGGGGTTCCCTATGATTAATAGGATATTATCATAGGTTTGTTTGCAATTATGGTAGCATCAACAAACCTCTTACATAAATTCTTCAGAAAGATTCCTTTCAATGGATATATTTGGCTTTTATAACTTTCGAGAACCTCTAATAGGCCATGACCACAACTCTTATTCTAGCTTTGCTTGATTTGTCTCAAGACTTTATAATTGAGACTAGTGCTTCTAAAATTGGTTTGAAGGTAGTCCTAATACAAAATACCCATCAAATATCTTATCTCAGTAAAGTTTTACTTCAAAACACAAAGGTCTATCCAAATACAAGAAGGAGATGCAGACAATCGCCATGGCTAAATGAAAATAGAGATGATATGAATGACAAACATTTTAAAACAAAAACTGATCACTTGAGTTAAAAATACCTTTTCAAGAAAAATTATCTAATTATTATCAGCAAAACTAATACAAACTTGAAGGATAAGAACTTTAGAACCCATAATCAAGATAGAAAACAATCCAATAAAGCTAAAATCATATTGATAGAAAACCCGACTCAATGATTACCTAAACCAAGAAACCAAAGTTATTGAATTTAAGACCCCGACCCTTTATTTATAACAAACTAAGAACTAGAAGTATAAGGATGAACACCACAAAGATTGTTAAAATTTGATGAGTCTTGAAGAGTTTGATGAAGAACTAATAATATGAGCAACCTTGCCATACACAAAATATTATTATGAAATAATCGTAGTCTCTTTCCCATTCGCTTCTCCAATAAGTCATAAGAACCCAACAAGTTTTTAGCCTTTTCACTCTTAGTTTTAGAATTTGACGTCTTTGAATCGTCTAAATGTTTTGCATCTTTTTGACGCTGTAGCTTAGCTCCCTAATTCACAAGTAGTTTTTTTTTTCAAAAAGCATTGTAAGTTGTTCATGCTTATTCTCTTTCACTAATATTATAAAAGCTTCTTGATCATTAGGCTTCAAGACTTAGAGCCTCAGTTTCTCTTGTCTTCTAGCATTAGGAACTCTTTGGGATTGTCTATCTAGGAAACTAGTAAACATGACATATTGTTTATCCATCTGATCCCTTATATCACTAAACATCACATTTATATGCTCACTGATAAGTATTTAAAAGTGCATTTTTATTAAGGTTTTAAATCATTATATTGCACTTAAAGCATTATTAAATTTCCAAACTTAAGCATGTCTTATAATAACAAGTATAATAATAGAAGATATCTTCGATTTATGGTAAATGCTCAGTTTTTAATGCGGGTTTGTAAAGTAGATATATTTCACAATTCAGACCATTAATTGATGTGTTTAATTATTGAAACTAGGGCTTATATAAAGAGACAGAGAGAGGGCTAGGCTTAGAGAAGAAATCCTATTCAAACTAGAACACTATTTGGTTTTTAGGTTATAACTGCAGCTATCATCATCAAATTTAGGCATGGATTATCTTGATAGAAAGATAAAAGGAGGCCTAAAACATTCACGAAGAGCCTAAGGCTCAATACTATGTTTTTTTCAGTTCAAATCTTAGCAATAAGAAGTTTAACTCTGTCCTACAACCTAAACACAATTCAATGTGCGGTCCATATCTAGAGTTGTAAAAGCCCAAATAATCCCATTATATTTTGGTTGGAAAGTTGAGATAATTACCTATAATTTTTATGAAGACCATCTATTCATATTATGATGTCATTAGTGATGTTTTGTCCAACCACCAAGTCAATGAATAGCCACCAAATTAGTTACCACAAATTAATTAGCCACCATATCAATAGTTCTAAATTTTAGCCTATAAAAGGAGGCATTTTCCATTCATTTAGACATCTTGATTTTCTAATCAAGATTCATGCTCTTGTTTTATTTCTTTGTATTTTTGTAATATTCAAGTTTTATTTCATGTTATATTATCATTAAACTATTGTTTATGCTTATCATTTTGTTTATTATACTTAATTTATATCATAACTATATTATTATCTTGTTTATTTATGTTTTCTTTTTAATTATATTTAGTTAAGTTTATTTTTTCCAATGTGAAAAAGGTTACACTAAAAGTGTAAGAATAAATATATTACAAACTCAATATGGACTTTAATGTTTAAATTCAAGGAAGTTTGCTATTAACATGTAATGACCTGACTTTTTCGAAGCCAAAATCATTGGATATATATATATATATATATATATATATATATATATATATATATAAGTTGTCAAGTTCTAGATGTTTTTCACCATATCATTTTGCAGATTTATAATTGTATTTCATTCATTAACAAGACACAGTGTAATATCTCACATCGGAAGCGAGTGTCTAGAGCTAGGGCTTTATGAGTAGTGCTAGTCACTGACCTGTTGTATGCGTTTTGGGGCGTCAGGCTTAGAAGTGGACTCGCGTCAACAAGAACAAAAACGTGAGGGCGGTAAGGCCCAAAGCGGACAATATACAGTAGGTTGGGCTGGGCTATTACATTTGGTATCATAGTCGAGGATGGCTCATCTTAGATGAGGGGTTGTGATATCCCACATCGGAAGCGAGCGTCCAGAGACAGAGCTTTATGAGTAGTGCTGGCCACTGACCTGTTGTATACGTTTTGGGGTGTCGGGCTCAGAAGTGGGCTCGCGTCACCAAGAACAAAAATGTGATGGCGGTAAGGCCCAAAGCGAACAATATTCGGCATGTTGGGTCGAGCTATTACACACAGTCTACGTAAGAGTGTTGAACGACAAGTTACACAACTAATACTTTCATTTATCCTGACCTCATGTAATTTCACAACATAACATCCTCGTAAGAAGGATACCACATATGTATATTCATAAACATCACATCTACATGTTCGCACATACACATTCGTGTTCCATTTTAATTTTTCATTACAAGTCTTTCCAAAAGGGGTCGAACGACTAATTGAGCAATTAACTCGTCTGTTCATACAGAATTCATATCACCTATAATGTAACAACTCGGCTTTTTCAAGCCAAAAACGGTGGAATTTTTTTTTTGTTCTCGATACTTCTCATAATGACAAACTGTAAATTAGTAAATTGACATTCTCATAATATTATATTTTCACATTCATACATTTATATTACATCCTATTGACATACTCATGAATTTACATTCTTGTTCTAGTCTCATTATCAACACGAGTTTATCCACAAGTGTCGAACGACAATCTTACACAATTAATACCTCATTTCATATGATCCTCATGTGATTTCTCAAAACAACATCCTCATAAACAAGAATACCACATAAATATATTCATAATATCGTATCTACATGTTTGCACATCCGCATCCATGTTTCATTATAGTTTTCATGTAAGTCTTTACAAAAGTGTCGAATGGCAAATATTCAGCATAACACTTAAGACATACTATTACATAGCACATTTCAAAATATGAGAACTCATGGAACAGTTTTCCTACGCATCTGACTGTGTGATGTCCCTGTTACAAAAACAATATGGATATAAGAATTTTAAATAATCTAAACATAATAATAATAACTAGAAGGACGTTATCATTATTTTTCGTTATCAACTGAAGGTGAGTACAATCTTTCATTCACTTCTCATATACACTGTACAATCCTTATTATTTTGCTAGATGTATTATCTTCATTTATATGCCCCAACCTCTCCATAAAAGTGGTGAGGCCGAAGTTTAATCTTCGGTCGGGGTTAATTACTTCACCTTAATCCAGTCATCCACCTTGGATGCTTTTAACCGTAGCTAATCGTAATATCTAAACTCAGTCATCCATCTCAAATGTCATTAACCAAAACTAATTTCAAAAGTCAAACTCGTCATTTCTTACGGATAACACTAACTGAAGCCAATTGTCATAATCAACTCGGTCATTCATCTAGGATGCCATTTACCAAAACTAATGATCAACCATAACTTGGTTATCCATCTCGGATGCCATTAGTCAAACATAATCATCAAGTGGAACTCGGTCATTTATCTCGGATGCCATTAGCCAAAGCTAATCAACAATCACAACCCGGTCATCCATCTCGGATGCCATTAGCTGAAGCTAATCAACAATCACAATCAACATTCCATAATCGGTTTGACATTCATCAGCAGCTGATTAGTACTTAAAAGTGCATTTTTATCAAGATTTTATATCATCATTTTGCACTTGAAGTATCAATAACTCCTTAACTAGAGCATGTTTTATAATAACAGATATGATAATATAAGATAACTTTAATTTATGGTAAATGTTCATTTTAAATGCAGGCATATCTCACAATTCAAAGGATTGATTGATGTGATTAACTATTGAAAGTGAAAGGACAAATAAACGGCTAAGCTTAGAAAGGAGATGCCGATTCAATTCAAATTGGAACAATGTTTAGTTATTGGGTCATATCTGGAGGTGTAGATCTTGGATTTCATCTTAATTTATATAGAAGGAAAGCTAAGAAATAGGACTACAATGTTCATGAATAGTGTAAGACCCAAATCTGCCATTTTCAAATTCAAAGTTTGGCCACAAAAGAGAAGTCAGAATCTATCCTGTAATCCAGCCCAAACATTGCTTAGACCTTTACCCATATCAGGAGTTCTAGAAGGCCAAATGACGTGCAATTTGGTGGGTGGAAGGAAAAGACAATTTCCAACAACTTTCATGAAGAAGATTTTATCAAATTCTGATGGTAACAATGACATTTCATCTAGACAAGAGCTTGAGGTCTATCCATCACGTCCACCAACATCACTACTCAGTATTTTAGCCATATCGCGAGCTTTAGTGATCCAAATGCTCTGAACTTTTATGGGTGGAAAGATAAGATGATTGCCAACAACTTTTATGAAGAAAACTTTGCCAAATGCTGAATGGATCAATGTCATTTCATCCAGCCAAAGTGCTTGAGTGCTGCTGTCCACCAAGTCCACTAAATCAATAGTTGACCACTACATCAATAAACAATTACCAAATGAATAGTTCTGAATTTTAGCATATAAAAGGAGGCATTTTTCATTTATTTAGCAATCTTGGTTCTAAGATGAAGATGATGTTCTTACTCTCTCTTTATTGTTGTAATGCTTAAGTTTTATTTTCATTAATCTCTTGTTTATGCTTTTCATTTCCTTTACTATACTTAGTTAACTATGTTCTTATCTTGTTTATTTATGTTCTTC
>Ga0325402_1001070_pt1 | contig 21507 bp, 11 predicted proteins | sample PopdelMetagenome_22_FD_207212 | JGI IMG/M metagenome (GOLD analysis project Ga0325402, IMG submission 207212) | Populus deltoides microbial communities from Bellville, Georgia, United States - Xylem-PdKOR-R3 | ecosystem: Host-associated > Plants > Phyllosphere > Stem > Wood/Secondary xylem...
TATAAAAATCATGTTTCTCAACCACAACATATTATACCATATTATTTCTCCAATTCTTTTTTTCAAACGAGTCATTCCTCCAATATTTTTAATTAACCCTGATAATTAAAAAAAATCGGTGTTTTCCTTCCAACCTCTCTAATCTCCATCAATTTATCTATGATGAAAAGTCCTATCAACCCCCCCCCCCCATCAATCAAGCATCAAACTGTTCCAAAGTTATTCAAAATTTTAGGCGGATGACACCAGGTTCGGGCCCACCTTCTATACGAACAAGGGGTACTTATGTCAATCAACACTATCTGCCCCCACTTATATAACTCTACGAGGAGGAAAATTACAAAAATTGGCCCCCCACACGAGCAACTGAGACGGGCATTTCAGTCTTTCGACAGCAACGGGAGAGTCTCTCTTCACACTGGAGGTCTACCCTGTGATGCCATGCACGATGTGGGCGGTGGCTTTACGCTAGGAAGCGTTTTATGACGTGGACGGGCTTCATTGGCTATTACTTTATTTATTATTATTAATTTATTATAACTGTCGCGCCTTTAAACTGGAATATGCTTCTTCTTTTGGCAAAGTACTCGACAATTTATTCCACCAATTCACGCTAGTTAAAGTAAAATAATGATGGTTATTTATTTAAAATAAAAACAATCCACATTATTATTGCAATATTAACAGTATTCTTTTCCACGTTGGATACCAGAAATTAATAACGGAATACAAAATCAAGCCACAAATAAAGAGGAATGGATAAACGTGGACAGGAGCTGTACCAAAAAATCCAACTGTGTTGTGCTGCCACACAGCACATAAATAAATAATCACGTTGCATCACAAGAGGAAAAAAAAACAAAAATAATCTAATCCATAATTTATAATTGTTAAATCCACGTCAGCTTCATAGCTTCATCTGCAAAACTCTCGAATTAAATCTTAATCTAAAACAAATATAAATTATATTCACTTGGTAAAATTTATGACCAGATTGACTCGATCAGGTTAAAAAAATAAAAAAACATTTGATTTATTAAAATAATAATTAATTTAAATTAACTCGTTAATCTAACAATTCAATAATGCATGTTATTTTTCGGGTCAATCCGGGCCGGGTCACAACTATGATGTAAAATTGAGGGAGAGAAAGATAGGACGTCCAGATGGATCTAGTTCAAGCACGTGTGACCTCTCCGTTTTTTTTAAATCTTTTCTCTATATTTTTAGTCCCATTTCTATTTTCGCCTAACGTGAAATTAAAATTCCGTTCAATTATTACTCGACCACCACAGAGTTATTACCAGGTAACGTCTCTTCTGCCTCTTCTTTCTGTTTCCTGTCTCTCTCCATCTTCTTCGTCTTCGTCTTCGTCTTCTCGGCTTTCCATCGAACAGTCAGACCTTTAATCCAAATCAGCCCGGCTTTCAAATTTATCGCTCCAGTTTTGATCATTCGATTGCTCTCTCAATTTCTTGTCTTGATGTTGTTTCTTTTCCTACGTTGACTTCGTCGAGTAAGTTTTTTTTTTTTTAATTTTTGTTGTTGTTTTTCTTGGAATTTGTTCATTTAATGAAGCTTAGTTTGATGCTTTTGACATTAAATTTCTCGAGTCAAATGGAGCTGTTAATGATATAGCAGAATCTTAATCAATGGGTTAGTTAGATTTACGGTTACTGTAACAATTTTGTATTAATCAATTTTCTATCTCTGCTTTTTTCTTTCTTTCTTTTTTCTATAACAATTGTCAGCAAATTCTCAGAATTATGGATCTAAATTGCCTATATATATGTGCTACGAGGAAAAAATATGATTTTTTTAAAATACTTTTTCTAAAGCCTTTTCTTTTAATTCTATATTTGCATGGATTGCAATGTTTGATGATATAGATATTGTGAATTTTTGCGGTTAAACTAGTTGGAAATTTTGGGTGATGGTGTTTTTCTAATTTTTTTTTTTCAGTTTTAGAGACCATCGTGGCGCTGATTGCCAATGGAGGATGTGAAAATTGCTGCAGTTACATCTCCTCCACAGTCATCCCAGGATAATGGCACTTCTCCTGGTGAAGCTTCATTAAGCCCTGCTAGAAATGGAAATGGAGAAATTGATCAAGTTCCTGCATCAGAGGATTCAGTTTCAACTTCATCGGTTGATAAAATAGAGGCAAACGATCAAGGTGCGTTGAAGGATGGTTCCAAATCTGAAGCAACACAAAATGTTTTGAATGAACATGAGGAATCTCTAGAGAAAACAACAGGCATTGAAGTTTCCTCGAATGGTCTGCAACGTCAAGAGAAAACCGAAGCCATGCAGGATTCCTCTGATGGACAGAAATCTCAAGGAAAATCTGAGCCCGTACCTAATTCCTCTGATGTAGAGCAACCTCAGGATCCTATTGAAAGAGCACAACCTGATGAACCTGCTTTGCCCCATGTAAAGGTTAGAGTGCAGCAGGATAAGCCTGCTTCTCCTCGTGCGAAGGTTGCCAGTCCTGCTTTCAGGACACCAAAATCTAGTGATTCTCCTCGACTTTCCCCTCGACTTGTTAAACAGGCTGATATAAACAGAGGTCTAATTGATACGGCAGCTCCTTTTGAATCTGTTAAAGAAGCTGTTTCTAAGTTTGGAGGAATTGTTGATTGGAAAGCCCATAGAATCCAGACTGTAGAGGTACACTCAATCTGCCATTCTCATTGATGTCACACATCCTGATTATATTCGTAACAGTAATAACTTTTCAGCACTATTTCATCAAGCACCAGTCAATACTTCTGATAATGAGAAGGGAAGCAATATCTTTTGCTTTGTTATCTTTTTATGGATTTTGCAGCATGGAAATTTTTTGTGCCCGTGTCTTAACAGAAATCTAAATTGAAAATGGCATATCAGAAACAAGAATTTGTTGCTGAATTGGTGTGTTTTGATGCCTATGGAAATTCTGATTGCACCAGTGGTTAGGAAAGGAATGGATGTATATTTGATGGTTACTTATTTTCGTAAGAGGTTGTCATTTGAAGAGGCTTAAGAGGAATGTACCATTGAGTCTGTGATTAAGGCTTTAGTGAGACATAGCAAGCCTCTTCTTACCACCATGATGCAGCAATATACGAGAGCGTGGCATTTGGGTTTAGATATTCAACAATGCCGGTTGGCAACTAAGAAAATCAGCAGATTCTCATGTTTGATCACTTGTGCTACTTTTGGTGATGCTTTACAAGGAAAACTCAAAATGTTTTCTTTCAAAAGAAATAGCACATGCATCATCACCTAAGTTCAGATTTATCTTTTCCTTCCAGAAATGATGTTAGAGCTGTTACTGCAAACTGCTTTTTCGCTCCCTTTTATTTTCAAAATAGTTTGACATTTGACATTTTTTGGAAATGAAAGAAAGGAAAATGTTTATGCAATTCTTTTCTAAAGGAAATCTTATCTGATTGTGCAGTTTTTCCATGTTTAAAAATTGGAAGCTTCTCTTCTTTGAATGAGTGCTGGACTAGCAATTTGAGTTCTTCCTGATTTGCTTCCAATCATTGCATCTATTTGATCGCTGTGCTCCAACAGCAGACATTTTTTTCCATCTCCATAATTACTAACTTGTTGGTGTTTTCTCTAACTCTGTAGAGACGCAAGCTCGTAGACCAAGAATTAGAGACAGTACAGGTGGAGATGCCTGAGTACAAGAAACGGTCAGAGGCTGCTGAAGAGGAAAAAACACAAGTTCTTAAGGAGTTGGACAACACTAAGAGACTAATTGAAGAGCTAAAGCTCAATCTGGAGAGGGCACAGACAGAAGAGCATCAGGCAAAACAAGATTCTGAGCTTGTCAAGCTCAGGGTGGAAGAAATGGAACAGGGGATTGCTGATGAAGCTAGTGTTGCAGCCAAGGCACAACTTGAGGTTGCTAAAGCCAGGCATTCAGCTGCGGTATCGGAACTAAAGGCTGTTAATGATGAGTTGGAAGCACTGCACAAGGAATATACTTCTTTGGTTAGTGAGAAAGATGAAGCTGTGAAAAAAGCTGAAGTGGCTGTTTCTGCATCCAAGGAAGTTGAGAAGACTGTAGAGGAACTCACTATTGAGCTGATTGCTACAAAGGAATCCTTAGAGTCTGCTCATGCTGCTCATCTGGAGGCAGAGGAGCAAAGAATAGGAGCAATCATGGCCAAGGAGCAAGATTCTCTTCACTGGGAGAAGGAATTAAAGCAAGCAGAAGAGGAGCTCCAGAGACTTAACCAACAAATTCTTTCAGCAAAAGATCTCAAATCAAAACTAGACACTGCTTCAGCTTTGTTAGTTGATTTGAAAACTGAGTTAGCAGCGTATATGGAATCTAAAATACAGGATGAAACTGAAGGAGAACCAAGAGCTGAGCAAGAGGAACCTGAGAAAAAAACTCACACCAACATACAAGCAACAGTTGCTTCAGCAAAGAATGAACTGGAAGAAGTAAAACTCAACATTGAGAAAGCAACTGCTGAAGTAAATTGCTTGAAGGTGGCTGCCTTATCGTTACAAACAGAGCTTGAAAAAGAAAAACTGGCTCTTTCCACCATTAAGCAGAGAGAAGGAATGGCCTCAGTAACAGTTGCTTCTCTTCAGGCTGAGCTGGACAAAACTAGGTCAGAAACAGCCCGGGTTCAGATGAAAGAGAAAGAAGCCAGGGAAAAAATGATCGAGATTCCCAAGAAACTGCAGCAGGCAGCGGAAGCAGCTGATGAGGCCAAGTCACATGCTCAAATGGCTCGTGAAGAGCTGCGCAAGGCGAAGGAAGTAGCAGAACAAGCAAAGGCTGGCGCAAGTACGATGGAGAGTAGATTACTTGCAGCTCAAAAGGAGATAGAAGCTTCCAGGGCCTCTGAAAAATTGGCATTAGCAGCCATTAAAGCTTTGCAAGAGAGTGAATCTGCTCACAGCACCAGTGATGTGGATACACCTACCAGTGTAACACTTTCTTTAGAAGAGTACTATGAGCTCAGCAAGCTTGCCCATGAAGCAGAGGAGCAGGCCAACCTGAGGGTAGCAGCTGCTATTTCTCAAATTGAGGTAGCCAAGGAATCCGAGTCAAGAACTGCAGAGAAGTTGGAACAAGTGAATCAAGAGATGAGTGCAAGAAAGGAAGCTCTGAAAATTGCAATGGATAAGGCTGAGCAGGCCAAGGAAGGGAAGTTGGGTGTAGAACAGGAGTTGAGAAAGTGGAGAGCTGAACATGAGCAACAGCGGAGGGCTAGTGAATCTGGTCAGGGAGCCGCAAACCCCATTAAAACCCCAGGGGCAAGCTTTGAGGACAGGAAAGAATCAAAGAACTTCGACCGTGCACCAGATGCTGCTGTGGGTTATGCTTCAAGTCCAAAATCGCATGTACCTGGAAGTAACACCGAAACCGATTCCTCTCCAGAAGTAAAGGTTCCAAGGAAGAAGAAGAAATCATTGTTCCCACGATTGTTACTGTTTTTAGCAAGGAAGAAGTCGCATGCATCGAAGACAGGGTAATTTCTTGCTGAAAACAGATGTGTTTTCCTTCCTGCTATGATTTTACCTGTCTATACTGGGCATTTGTTTTTTCTCACATTGACCACAAACCCGGATACGAAAAGATGGGAGTTCTTACTCATGTAAATGGGGGAGTTCATTGTTTTATATTGTTGTCTCACTCAAAGGCATAGTTGCATGGCTGGTTGGCCTGGAGGAGGAAACAATTTCAGAATACAGTTCTCTTTGTTTCAGATGGACATTTAACCAGGTGGTTCTGTGATGTATAGGCTTTGGACATTTGAACATCGAATCATTTTAAAGGTGTGAGCTTGGTTTAATCAAAGAAGTTGGTCAATTTGTATGTTTGTGAGAAACAAGATTGGACTTTTCTCCAGTATTATATGCTTTGATTTCTGTGGATGCTGAGATTATTCGATGCTGGAACCTTATGATGGTTCTGAACAAATGGAGTTCTTTCCGAATTTTTTTACTCGGTAGGTAAAAATAGGAACCGTGTGATAGCTTAGAACCAAATTGCATGGTGCGTTTTGCTGGACTTTAGTATCCGCATCAATCCATGTCTACTTGACAAGTTGTACAAAGTAAGGCTCTCTTAAAAAATAATGACTCCACAGCTCGACACCGAGAAAAGGAACCCCCCCAAAGCTTGCTGTGGGGCCGCCCTTGGGAACAAGCCGGTGCGTCTAAACAATTTTTTTTTAAGAAAAAGAGAAAAAAAACAGAACATCGTAAATGTATTTTTGTTCGATTGACTGACTTTGTACATGGAGTTGTTTGTCTATCCAAGGAGGTTCACCTCTCGGTACATATATGTTCGAGTTCTTGCCAATCTAAACCTTGAGAAACATAGAACATACAAAAAATATTTCCAATTGCATTGTGACCAATAAAAACATAAACAGATATTGGATCCACGTTGACCAACCAATCTTTATTAAACATAAGTCTTCAGTTGCCTTAAGAAGTCCATTAAAAGAAGGATTGAAACAAAGAAATCAATGATGTTGTAATTAAATTTAAATTGCAGTGGTCAGCTTCAATGTCGAACTAGGAACCAGAGTTAGCAAGGGTTTGAATGATGGTTCTGTGCCATGGGTTAGATAGGTGCTCTATAAGGTTATCTATTGGACCTGCATGAGTCACTGCAGCTTGCACAAAAATGCCCACCATGGCTACCATCGCAAGCCGTCCTGCAGGGGAAATCTATGCTTAGTTTGAACAAGCTGCAAAGCCTTTGAAGCAATCAGAAAGAAGAAGAAGAAGAAATCAGCAAAACAAACCATTTTTAATCTCTTTAAGCTTCCAGACATGGGCGTTCTCGATATCTCTAGCCAGACCTAGAGGGTTTAACAGAGGACCTCCAGGATAGCTGTATTTTGCAAACCAAATAATGTTAATAATAAAGTGCAATGCAATTGAAGTATTACAGGGCACATGCCTCGTTCAGACTATTTCGTGCTATTATCTTTTACAATAATGATTATTTTTTAAAAATATATTAAAAAAACACTTAAAATATATATTTTTTAAATATCATTTTAAAAACACTTAAAATATATTTACTTTTTAGCTAAAGGGAAACACCGTTACCTTTTAGCTTCTTTCTAATTGTAAAAATGGATCAAAATATAAGGAATATAAACTAATGGGGTTCATAGCCTTTTCTTGTTTCTTTCAAGTCATAGAATTACCCAGGTTCCAAGCCTTCTAGTGCAGATTCCAGTCCAAAGAAAGATCCTTCCTTAGCTTGAGATCCAGGACTAACGAAATCCATGTACCTTTTTGTCTCAGCAAATCTGCATCCAAAAATGAGGAACGGCGGTTCTGTAAATTGTTTATAAAAGAACGAACGTTCTAATGCTGCTTTTGCACAACGCATGTTACACTATAATACTCATATTAAGCATTAATTAACGATTAAAAACCTTTTTACCCCATCAAGAGCAGCTGGACCACAATCAACGTCCTTGTGCTTGCAAATTCGAATTTCACAGCACCTGCTTCATACCAAACTGGCAATTTTCTGATCCCTGTCACTCGTAGTAGCTGCAACGACGGTACTAAATGGTTAGTAGCAGGGATGTATATATAAAACTAGTTGACATTGATCGGTTTGCATGGACAATTATGTAGTAAATTTTTGTACTTTCAAAATAAAAAATAAATAAAGACATGTCACATCTGTTCCCGTCGTCTCTGTCTCTTTTATCACGAGACAACAACCAAATCGCAATAGAATGATCTGTATTCAGTTTAAATATGTAAATTGACAAGATCATAACTTGCTTTCCACACTCTTGTGTTAGTTTCTTTGCCCTGTCTAGCAAGTGTTTTCTACTTTCAGCAGTAGTTTTGGGAAGGGAGAGACTAGAAAATAAGAAGAAATTTAAATGCCACCAACAAGACAAATAAGACGACGGTTTTGTGGAACTCACATCTGTGAAAAGAATTCCAGCAACTCCAGCCATGGCAAAGCGAGCATGGACCAACTCTGCCTGCACATACCACTTCAGGCTCTGTGGGTCCTCTCCGAGGCCAAGAGGGTCGAACCCAAAATCTCCAGCCAAACTAAATTAGAGAAAGAGGACGAGATTAAGCTAAGCAAAACAAAAACAACAAACATAAATTTTTAAGTTCAATGTCGAGGTAGATAGAGCACAGTGGCTCACGTTCCATCAAGATAAGGTGGAGGGTCAAGCCCAGGAAGCCATGTTGGTCGCTGTTGGGCATGAACCACAACTGGTGTGCAACGAGTGCTGCTTGGTTTGGCACGCAAAAAGGTTTCTGCTGCGCCTAATGATGACTTATTTATGTTCTTAGACAAGGAGCATAAGGAGGAAGACAAACATGGCTGAATAACGAAAGGTCTACCCATCGCAACTGCCATTTTTTCTTACCCTCTCTCTCTTTCAGCGAGACGTAACTAAAGGCATCCACCATAGCCACGTATATAACTATCATCCAAAATAAGAACTCATCCATAAAAAGAAATGACGATAACATGGTCCCGCTAACTCCCACTAAATTTGTGATGGCCAATCAAACAGCCAGGGAGGATGCCAAGGAGCCTAACTTCTCAACAGCGAGTAGAAAAGGACAAGAAATCACAGTGACAGTACTTCATCCTGCTGAAGACAGGAGCTTCGGATTCAACGAGGTAATACAACAATAAGATGCGAGGAGACATCAAATTACTAGCAAAGTGTTGCAAAACTCCAAATACAGTAAAATCAGACATCAGTCTTCCTGGAAGATTAATCCAAACATACCTACTTAAACAGCAACGAAAAATACAATACAGAAGTTTTAGAAAAGCATTTGCGACACTGAGAAAGTGATCTACTAAAGAGAAATAATTCAGCGATCAGCGCCTGCTCGATATGCTGAAGGAGCTGACTTTCATGGGGGTTGCAATCACCAGTGGAGCCTCAGGAGAATCGCTGACTGCAAACTTGTCATGCATGAAACGGCTATCAACAATGGAGTCATCCTTAAGGACTATCTTGTAGCAGTAGCAGCTCTTCAAGCCCTCTTGATTACGATAGCACTCATGGGAGCCATTCTTTACCTGCTGGAAGTTCCAAATCACACTAAATTTGCCTACTGTTGCAACCAAATGGCGCTCCTGCTTCCCATTCTCTGTGACCTGCAAAATTTTTAAACTCGAATAATGTTGAACTTTTCATCTGCAAAGGCAGTCACGGCAAGATATGCAGGTACAGCAGGAGAAAAGGAACCAAGTTTGCAAGAGAATCCCAGAACAGCTATTTCGTTTGACTTTAAGTGCAAGAGTGTATATGAACAAAAACTAAAATGGATAGTTACTAAAGTATATTGTTGTGCAATTAAGACCTGTTGTGAATGCTCATTATGCAATTTCAGATGTATAAGGTTCAACTGAACAAGTTTCAGATTAACACAGTAACGCAACAAAGGCACACTACACACCACTTTACACATAAATCCACAACTTCAGACACAATCCAGTGCCATGCATTATCATTTTGGTTGCTGAAATATGACCATGGTCTTTCAATGGAAGAGGTCTTGATGAAACTTGATTGATGAACAGCCATCTTTCTACTCCATAATACTTAGCTTCCAACTAAGGCTTCAGCGTTGAGTTCTAGGAATATATAGATTTCTAACTTCTGTTTTTGATGAAATTCATCAAGCAGTCAAAACTGGGTGAATTTTTACATCGTTAAATGGGAAATACAGAAGTTGGGCACAGAGCATTGCTAGAAGGATTCAAAACTATTGAGAAGATACTAAAAAAAAGACGACCTTCTTAGCTAAACAATCAGGACATAAAAATCTTGAATCAAATGCTCATGCAACAAGAAGAAACATCCCTTGCAGTAAACCAACTAATCCCATAAATATTCTAATACTCAAGAATCCAGTGGAATGTGAAGCAAGTATGCGATACTTCAACCTACAGGCATCATTCCCACACCCTTTTAACAGAATAAGATCGCATAGAGCAATCTTTCATCTACATACAGTGGGTAAAGCCACACACTCCTGGACACCTCATAATTCTAAAATATAAACTACTAGAAAACATACATGGCAAGACATTCTTAGGTGCAACATGAATTATAATGTAAAATGGTCCTCTCAAATTACTGGACGACTGTTTTTCCATGTTGTAGATAAAAAGAAAAAAAAAGAAGCTAGTAGAAAACCGTGTGTTGGAGCCTGGTAAGGGCTCTGACAGTTAGAAAACCAGCTGAAATACCTGTTAAGAGAACCATTTTCTTCCTCCTTAAAACTCTCTGAAGAAGCAAATAAACATCAAAGCAACAACTCCATTGAAGTTTCTACTAAATCTAATTTGTTTCACTAGCACAACAAATCTAGGCATTGATGAAAAGGTAATAAGAAAAAGGAATTTAGTTATGTCATGTATCACCAATAACTCATGCATCTAATGGCCATGAGAGGACTGCATACATATCATATGCATTAAATAGAAGATGCAGCACAAGCATTGACAACTCTGTGAAAAGGGATATAAGTCTACTTACCCAAGAGAACTGAGCCTTTTGGAACTTGTTATTAACGCCAGCTAGATGTGAATCCAAAGGAGTCAGCTTCAACAATCTTGGAGCTGCAATCCTATTACCCATACGACCATTAAAACCAGTCTTTGTCTTACCATCCTTGTCTGTGAATAGGGAGCAGATAAGGATCAAATAAGTATCAGTGGTGCCCAATATCCACTTCCCGTCAAAGGTAACATCAACATGAGTAATAGGTGATCCCAGGCCAGGAAAAGCTGTTTTTGCCTGCCTCATAGAATTGGTTGAATACAATCGAATCTTCCCATCAAGAGACCCAACAACAATTGATCCATCACCAGTGCTAGCAAAGCACTGAAAGTTAGTCCCTCTTGAAAACTGATGCCCTTGAGTCCAATTCAGGACAGGAGTATTAGCTGAAGCAAGATTTTGAACGATCCCATGCCGGTCACGCATATCCCACCTGCAAAGCCTATTGTCATCCAACCCCAAAAATGTCGATCCTGACGGATCCAATTGTGCTCCCTTGCTATCATTTGCAATATCCCTCATGGTAATATCAGTTCCATCCTTTTCAAACTTCCACTCGGTAATAATCTTCCCAGTCTCAATATCAAGCTGATGCAAACCAGTAGAATGCAATTTCCCTTCGTTCATCGGACTCATAAGCAACATATTAGTCTCAGCCCGCATAAGAAGCGCCTTTTTAGGGGTTGAATGTACCAAATTCGAACCACTACTATGACTCCCACCTCCAAAATTGACATAAACACCTTTCCCATGAATCCCATGGCTAAAATTCTTAACAACCTGAATCCCTGAATCACCCACCAAGAAACTATTATCCAACGCACCCAATGCCAAGCTCTGTATCCCTCCATTGGCCGCCTCCTCAAATTCCTCTCTCAAATCCTGATTTCCACTCGCAGGAGTCGCAGATCCGGGGCTTTTCAAGAACTCATCCTCTGCATCCTCCCACATAGAATCATCTGCCTTTCCTGGGTCCGCCCACCCAACAAAATCCTTCCCGTAAACTTTAACCTTGTTTGCTTCATTCGACTCATACCCAAAAGTATTCTCAAACAAACAATCCTGATACATACTATTAAAAAGCTTATAATCCTCATCGCTAAAAAACTTCATAGCCCATACACCTTCAGCAACAAAATCAACGCGGCGCTGTTCCTTCAATGTCTTTAATTGCATCTCAACAGCGACTTTCGCTCTAATTTTAGTACTAACCTTCAAAACCCACCAAGCTACCTCTTCAGATTCTGACTCCTCCTCCTCCTCCTCTTCTTCATTTTGACCATTAATTTTTGAGGTCTTGATGAAAGAATAAGAAGTCAACTTCTCTGAAGTAACCCATTTGGCTTTGGGGGTGTTACCGCCGATATGAAGGTAAAGTTTGACACCATTTTTAAAATTAGGGTTAGGGCTTTGCTGGGTTTGGGTTGTTGTTGAAGGGTATTTGAGTTTTAAGGCTTTAAGCTTGGATTCAACTTCATCAAAAGAAGATGGAGTTTTGGGCCTGTTTCTTCCGGCAGAGGATGATTTTTCTGGGGTTTCAGTGCTGACATCTTGGTAGCTATCTTCTTCTTCTTGTTGGGACTCTGCGTCCGAGTCTGAGAGCTCTAGATCTTCACGGCTATGAGAACCCCCCATTTTTGCTGCTGTTTTTTATCTTCTTTTTTCCCCGAAACAGAGAGAAATGAGAGTTTTAGGGTTTTTTATTTTTTGAAATAGAGGGATTGGTAAAATGAAGAGCGCCAAGCTCAAAATTTGAAATTGGAACTCTTTTAAGTTCGGCTTTTTTTAGCGGATGATTGTTGTCTTCGGACACAAACGAATTAAAAAACATAAAATAAATTGGAATTTCGTAGATGTCACATGTCAGATTTGCGTGGACATATTCAAGTCTTTTTAGATCTGGATCCTGTACTGACCAATTATGGGTCATGGGTCTTCTACTCAGCCCACATCAGACAGCCTGCGCTTAAACACCCACCCATAAAAAAAAAGACCCAGCTGAATTTTTACAGAAATTAGAATTGAAGGAATTCTTGGTAGAAGTCTGGATCCATTTCTCGTGATGAAGTTACTTCAATTTGACTGACTCCTGAAGTGCCATCCCCACCAATATCTTTCATTATTTCCCTCATCTTTGCAGCATCATTCCACCTATTTGTGGCTGCATAAAGATTTGACATCAATACATAGAGCCCACAATTTTTGTAATCCAATAAATATAACTTCTTGGCCAAACATTCTCCAAGTTTGATCTCTTGATGGATGCAACAAGCATTAAGCAAAGCACCCCACACTGCAGAATCAGGCTCGGATTCCATGTTCTTGATGAATAATAATGCTTCCTCAAATAAACCTGCACGGCCTAGGAGACCAACCATGCAAGCACAGTGTTGCAAATTTGGTACCATACCAAATTCTTCTTTCATGATCTGGAAGTGCTTTTTCCCTTCATGAAGAAGACCACCGTGGATACAAGCAGCTAAAACTCCCAAGAAAGTTATTCTATCAGGCTCTAGCCCTTGTTCTCGCATTTTAGAGTAACAATTTAGAGCATTATGTTCCAGGCCATACCAACTATAGCCTGAAATCATAGTGTTCCAAGTAGCTACACACGGTTCTCTGATGCTTTTGAATACCCTTTCTGCGAGCAGAATGCTTCCACACTTGGTATACATGTCTATAAGAGACGTCCCAACAAAGTCTTCCACTTCTAGGTTGTTTCTAAGAATGTAGTTGTGGAGTCTCTCCCCTAACCGTAAGTATCCGAGTTGGGAACAACCAGTCAGTAAACTAGCAACAGTAATAGTATCAGGACTAAGTCCAAACATCTTCATTTGACAGAAAAACTTCATGGCATCGCTCGCCCTTCCAGCCTGCACGCAGCCAGATATAACCGAATTCCAACTGATTAATGGTTTTTCAGGCATTTCATAAAACAAAGAGAATGCAGCTTCTATGTCATTGAACTTGAAGTACATACTTATTAGCCCGTTAGAAACCAAATTATGGGTATCCAAACCATTCTTTAATGCATAGCCATGGAAAGCAATTCCGATACTCATATGAGATGGGTCTGTGATTCCATGAAGGATGCTAACCATAGCAACTGAATCCAGTTTCATGTCCAACTGCTGCATTCTAGAAAAACACTCTACCACCAAATCCATGTTTCCTTTATCAGCATAGCTCGAAATAATTGCAGTTAATGAAACCAAGTTTTTCTGTGGAAAAGACCAGTAAAGCAGTTCTGCTAATTCAGTAATCCCACACTTTGCGTATAAACAAACTAGTGAAGTAACTACTGAGCCATTATTGATAAGTCCAGTTTTGATGGCATAACAATGGATCAGTTCGGGACTAATATTTGCTGGTAAAAGGCTCATAATAGTAACTGGGTTGACCTCCACTTTTTCCTCTACCATTCGTTTAAACACAAGCATTGACTCATTAAAGAAACCATTTCCGGCATAAGCACCAATCATGGTATTCCAAGAAACAACACTTTTGTCCTCTAATTCTTCAAACAAAAGCTCAGCCGCTTCCAAGTCCCCGGATTTAGCATACATATACGTAAGTGCGTTTTTCACTTGAGAATCCAGATCAATACCAGTCTTGATACCAAACCCATGAATAGACCTCCCCTGAAACACAAACTCACGTCGTCCACAAGACGGAACCAAACCAACCAAAGTAGTTTGAAGAGGAGAAAAACCCTCTCGAAGCATTTGAACAAAACTCTCCAAAGCATCAACATCGTACCCATTTCGCGAGCACCCACAAATCAACGCATTCCAAGAAACAACATCTCTGTCAGGCATATGATCAAACAGGTTGCGTGCAGAGTGTACACATCCCAATTTCATGTAAAAATCAAGAAGAGCAGTGCTTATATAGACAAACTGGTCAAACCCAGATTTTAGCAAGTGGGTATGAATCTGATTAGCTTCTAGTTTTTCATTTAGTGGAATTGAAGTGAAGGATTTAAGAAGTAATGAAAAAGTAAGATCATTTGGTTTCAGATTGGATTGTAACAAGTGACGAAACAGAAGTAATGCTGATTTTGGGCTGTGTGTTTCAATGTGAGATTTGAGTAAAGAGTGAAAGAAAGAGAGATTGGGCTTTGGAGAGGATAGCCATGTATGAGGGGCCAAGTTCATGCTTTTTCTTAGGATCGCACTTTTTTGGCGCGAGATTTGGCCGTTGGTACGGAAGGTTTTCTTTCATCTGATTTTGCAGAGATCGCTAGCCTTGTATTACGACATCGTTTAGGCCCATAGCATCCAGTGTGGCTGCCACGTTTATATGTTGATAGCATTGTAAATAGCAGACCGGTAATTATATTTAAAAACATAATTTTTTTAAGAAAAAAGTTTATTGATTATTATATTTTTAGTGCAATAATAATAATAATATAATATATATTTAATAACGGTATGTAAAGTTTATCCACTTCTAATTAAAGAGAAAACTAACATTGGAGAAATTATTAAAATCTAAAAATATGTTAATCTTTTTTTTTCTTATAAAAACTCTAAAAATGCTTTAAAAACTCAAAAATAATAGATAATATTAAAATGTAAAAGTTATAAAATTATAGCGAAATTTATTAAATCATTAAGTTGAATCTTTATAATTTTTTAGGAAATTTTATGTTATCAAAATTAAAATTAAAAGTAATATTGCATATTACATATTTATATTTTAACATATAATTATATTTATTATGTATAAGAGATCCCAACCAGTCACGATATATTTTGATAGTTTAGTGATTTGGAGACAGGAGGGCTCAAAGAGGTGAGAAATGGAAGGGAAGGGAAGGGGGATACTAAGATTTCCTAGTGTCACCAAGATAGTGAATATAGGCGGAAAGATGGTGGCTGTTTGAGTGGAGAAAATGAGGGATATGAAGGGAAGGGAAGAGACTTCGGAGGCTTGGCGTGCCGAAATTATAGTGGAGAAGAAGGGAGATGGAGAACTGTCGGGGAATACTGAGTGGCGCGATGTTGTTTACAATATGCACTGTGAGAAGGTTGCCAATTGGGTTTCCTTCACCAAGTGCTTGGCTGTGACATTGTGAGGGTCTACTGAAGAACATCCACACCATGCATGTATATTTCCTTAATTCTTCACTAGTTTTTGGTCTTATTATGTGTAATTTTGGACTTGCAGATCCTGTTTCAGAATTACCCTTTTGCCTTTGGTTGCTGGAAATTGATGTGAAAGGATTTAGAAGATCAATGCAAATGATTAGGGCCAAAAAACTTATCAGCAGTCAATTAGTACAAATTATTGGCAGCTAAGCTCGTCCTTGTTCTTCTGCCTGCGATTTGATGGATGAAACACAACATTAATGCTGCAGCATTGCACGCACACCTGTATACTACCCCTGCCTCGAACAACTGTGAAAATAGAAGAAATTTCGTGACACTTTAAGATCATGCAAAAATAGTTTTTTGCTGTCCACAACGAGCTTCATGAATTATTCTTGAAAGCAGTTTCATACATATATAGCTAGGGTATGGGTATTCACTATTTTGCCCACACACAATAATCTGTTCCAGATGTAGCAACCTGGAAGTTTGAGGGGATAAGGTTTCCGAGATCGGTTTTGGGTCCAATCTTCATGATTATGTTATCATTAATTGCTGCCACATAAAGATCAGCATCAGAGGCTAAAATATTCACAGTGCTGGCAGAGCCAATCCCGTAATTTTTCCTAATTGTTGCCAATTTCCCAATTTCTTCCTTTAGGCCCCAGTCAAAGAAGTGATCATAAAACTGCAAAACACAGAAAGCGTCTGTAGTTAGCAATAATATGAGAGTTTCCTAGTATATCAAACAGCTAAAAGAGAAAAGAGTATATAGATTAGAAAAAAATAGAGGTGAAGTTACGATGGACGGGGTCCCTGGATGGGTAAGAATGTAGGCATATCCCTGCATGACTTTATCTGATGGAAATGGCCAAATCTGCTGAGTAGACCCGGTGTCATGATTGTCAATGAAAGTCACAGCATTTTGTGGCAACAGGCCTATCAATCCTGGTGGCTTTCCATTTGAGTCCTTCAACCTCCATAACTCTCCTTGCACAGCAGCTTGAAGTATCCCTTTAGATGTGAAATCAAATGCTGTGACAGCACCACCAGCTGCTTGAATCCAATCTTTTATACTGCCGCGGTGCGCATCCTGGTTATAATCAAGCTTTCCATCCTGACCATAAGCAAGAGAGTCCCATTTTTCACCAACGGCAAAATCTGGTGAAGTATTTTCCATGTAAATTTTGGTAATACTAGGAGCATAACCATTAACAAGGTCGAATCGCCATCCATCAAATCCTATTTCAGACTTTAACCAATTCATCCAATCTGATAATTCTCTCTGAACTCTTGGATTGAGGTGGTCAATATCAGGGGCAGGCTTAAAGTCATCTCCTGAATCAGGATTTCCTTTGCCATCAGAATAGGCAGTGTCATCGCCACAAATGAAGGATGGCCCCCAGTCAAGGCGATCATCAGAAGTTCCACCTTCAAAAACAGACCATATTCCTCTCTCATCTTGCTTCTCAGCAGTTCTATGGTTTATGACAATGTCAGCTAGGCATTTAATTCCCTTCTGGTTGAAATCTCCAATTAGTGATTTCAATTCATCCTGTGATCCATATCTTGATGCGCTCAGATCATAAAGCCTGCCTGGCATATATCCTAGAAGAAATTTAAATAAAGTGTATGTTAGATGTTTTGTCTCCTGAAAAGAAATTCAATGATCAAAAGAAGAAAACCAAATTGTCACTTTTTCTACGTTTTCTTGTTTTTAAGCACATCTCAAATGTTTCAAATTAAATGCAACAACTAAATTTCTCTTGTCATCAAATGTTACTCTTCATGTCATAGTTATGACACCTAAATTGGGGTCGACGCGACTCAAGACTTGGTTCACAGCTCAAGATTTTGTTTTGGTTAAAAAAAAAAAAAAACTGGGTTATTTCACCGACCCGACTTGAGCAAGTCTTGATCGACAAGCTACTGAATTGACCTCACAGTTCGAGCCTAATTGGCAGGTCATCGAGTTGATCTATCTAGCAGCTAGAATTCAGGTAACTAGAATGTTTTAGAGATAAATTTTGTACCTTATGGTAAGAACATACGAGAACAGGTTAACGAAGAAGTGACGGTTAAAATGAAAAAATATTTATAAACTACCTTCTGGTGCAACGGACTGAGAGGATGGAGGAAGCCAGACATGAGTAATTCCGGCATTAGCCAAATCAGGAACTGAGTTTTTTAGCGAGTTGTACCATCCTCCTGCCTTGTTACATGACACCCAATTGAACCCCTATCACATGATCACCAAACTCATTAACAATGAAATTTACATATACAGAATCAATTTGGTTCTGAGAGGGATATGTGTGGCATGTTCATGCCTTACCTGAAATAGTAAATAAGAAGAAGTGAGCAGAGGGAAAACTGAGAGAAAGAGAGAGAAGAAGCAGAAAGTGAGAAAGCTCATTCTCTTTGTTTTGCTCTTGGGAGGTAAACTCTGATGCTTTGTTATAGGCCTCAGTGGCGTGCTAGCGTCGAAGAATCCACAGGGTAAACAAAGTTGTCCGTAATGACTGAAAAAAGTCAGAGTCAAGCACTAATAAAAGTCATAGTCAAGCAATGCTAGAAGTAGTTGCAGTAATAATCCAATCTAGTATGAAAATAGCCATTAATTCTTATAATTAGTTATCACATGTGGTTGAAAAGTTAAGATGTTAAATTACTATATATTAAATTATGACTAAACACTTCTAAGTTAGAATTTGAGTTAAATATGATAGGTGTGGTCGTAATCTGATTGTCGACCTGCAATAGAGTGCTTTGGCCCTAAAAGCACTTACCATAGACCAAACCTGTTAAAAAGAGTATCCATTCATGATTATATTTTTCCAATCCCATAATCTCTCATAAACTGGCCACCTAATATAATATTTCTTTAGAGAAGATATTCAAATTGAGTTCCCTGGTGTATCATATTGGTTGATTCTACCCAATAATGTTAGAAAACGGTACAATAAGTAAAAATATCTTTCAAACTACGTATTTTTTTGCGTTACTGCAAGCACTAGCTTACTCCCTTGATTGCGCTACCAGTTTGTAAAATGTTTTTGCTGAGTCTGCTAATTTCTGGAAAAAAGGACTTCAATTCTTGGTTCTAGATTCTTATCCCTTGAATTATCAACGTCCTTTAAACCTAGCCAAAATGCTTGACTTTCTAACAGAAACCAAAGGAAAAAAGGCTAACCTTTCACACTTGCTCCATGTAATGCTTGTGCATCAGGTCCTTTCACGTTCTAAATCATGACCAAAGCTGCAACGGCAATCTGTCTTGATTGGGGAATCTCAACAGCTATTGAGTTAGATTTTTAATTTGGGATAGAAATGCCAGTTACTGAAAATGAAGGGTTTGGCCCAATGAAATGGATAGGGATATTGTCAGTTGTCTGAGGATGCGATTGGTAATCACTGTATAGTGTTAAGTGTTAATTTAATGAAGCACAAATGGCACTTGTTAAAAGAGCTTTGCTAGCAGACTGCTTGAAGCTGGCAACACGCATTAAGTTGAAGATGGAAGATGGCAGAAAAGAAATGTTAAAGGTAACTGCTCAGGTCTTGGGTTTGTTTTTTAATGGTCATAACTTTAGAATCCGTGAAATTAGTCGAGGTATAGGCAAGCTGAACCGGACATCTACGGTAATGAAAAAAAATTGGCAGAAAAGGAAAAGAAATGTGAGGAAGAATGGTGTACAAGGCACGAAGTGAATCCAAACAAACCATAAATGAGACCCCGGATTTGTTGAAGAGCAAGGCTGTGCGTGCTTGCACAGTGAGCTTATGGAACATGGCAACTGCTGGCTGGGTTGTGGCATGTGAGAGCTCAGCCCAATAACATTGGCTCTGATCAAGTCATTTGATTACCCTGTCGAGGGTTAATAACATTGCTCTCTAATAGTTGTTGAGATTTGAGAAGTGAAACGAACCAACCAGGCCCTGTAGCCTTTCAGAGTCTTGTGATCCTACCTACTTATTCCAAATTAGTTCACCTAGCGGAGTGATTTTCTTTTTTTCTGATATGCAGAGTAGATCCATCCGTTAACCAGACACCAACATTGTGGCAGCCAGAGACTCGAGTAATAGATGCTTTCAGATAACAGAAACGGCACACCCACAAGATTTTCTAACTCTTTCACTCGATGGTGACATTAGACATTAGTAATCCTTCTCTCCCCCCCATTTATAATCTTTCTAAACCTCGGTCGATGACATTTATTGAAGACCAGTTGCAAGACCAGTGGCAATTAGGCAGAAGAAGATCAAGAGGACGGCGGACAGCAATAACTATTCTCGAGTCCCCGTCCCAACTACCCCCTCCCAAAACTAAATAGGTAGCTGTGACCATTAACAACAAAAGTTCACATCACATGAGCATGGTTGGTGACAATCATAGCAACTTAGGGATGGATGTCAGATGTGTTGAAAACAAACCAAGGATTGCACAATCTAATGATTTTTAGTCCAAGAAACAAGAGCATGTAAATTGATAAACAGAGAGGATTGTGGAGCTTTATAACTATAAAGATTGTTCTAGGCTTACAGCCTCCGATCCAGTCCCATGTTAAATGAAAAAAACCAACAATTTATGAATTCATCAACAATAACAGACGTTGATGGACAGCTTGCAACCGGTTGTATAGTCTCCCAGTAGTAGCTCACAGCTTAGGACGCTTGGGGAAGATGTCAGGAGTGAATTTCTGCGCAGCACTCAAACTACCCTTGATCTTCAATGCACCCCTGCAAGCATCAAATGAATAAGTTGAAGTACGCAAATGAAGAACAAGCAATGAATTGAATTCGGGCAGTGATAGAACAGAACAGCTAAAGTTCCCACCTCATGAAAGCAATCTGGGGATTCAATTTTCCATCAGCAAGCTTCACAAAATCTTCATCCCTTAGGGTAAATGTGGTATCAGGCTTCCCTCCTTCGTACGGCCCTAGATTTCAAAACAATTAAACTTGTTTAACAAAAGGAACATGCATGTGTGTAAGCAAGAGAGAGAACAATCCTAGTATCTAATGCATTTTCTAATTGATCTCACCCAAAAACAAACAAGAATATCAAAATAAAGTCAAGATCTGAAGCTCCAACCAAGTGAAAACCTCATGATCTACTAGAAAGCTAAAATGCTTCCATCACAATCAGCCCTGGTTGCAATAAGATGGAAAAACCACTACACTAATTCAACATACTAAAGATCCTCTCTTTTCATTATCCAAATTTTAAAAAAAAATCATGTCCTTTAGATTTGTTTCTCAGGTTTCTCCCGCCATGTAACAAGAAACAGGGTCAAACACAAAAGATTTGTTTGGAATCTCCTAGGAAAATCTGATGGGCCCGACTTATTTTACTTGCAAGATGTGGGATTCTAATGGCTGCTAGCATAACCTTCAATCATATTCATGATTCTCCCCCCTTAAATAAATACATATAATAATGGGCAAGTCAAGATTCCAATCTGAGAGCAGAACAAAAGTAAACATGAAGAAAAAGCTCATACCTTTGATAACCTCGCCCTTTTTGAGATCAATAGTATAACTCACCTCATCCTTTCCAATTTTCTGCAATTCAAACCCATACAAAAATAATCTAAACATACGTAAACAATCAAAGAAGAAGAAGAAGGGACGGGGGATGGGTTACCTCGGGGGCGAGGTTGAATTGATAGACAAGGTTAACCTTGTTTTTAACAGCAATACCCTCGTCGGTCTGAAGGAACCGCTTCAAAAGCTCGAAAATAAAGTCTGACTTGAGCTCGACAGTAGCCATTGCTGAAATGTTATGCCACTTCTGCTGTTGCTTTGATAGAGTGGTTACATATAAAGAAGAAAGATGGTCTTGTACGGATGAATTGAGTGAG
>Ga0325402_1001077_pt1 | contig 21453 bp, 12 predicted proteins | sample PopdelMetagenome_22_FD_207212 | JGI IMG/M metagenome (GOLD analysis project Ga0325402, IMG submission 207212) | Populus deltoides microbial communities from Bellville, Georgia, United States - Xylem-PdKOR-R3 | ecosystem: Host-associated > Plants > Phyllosphere > Stem > Wood/Secondary xylem...
ATGCAATGAAAAATTAACTTTAATGATAGAACAGTCTGACAAAACAACTTGAAAACAACTAGTGTTAAAGTCAAGCTTAACCACCATGCTGGTGTTCTGAATTGAAAGGGCTTGATTACATTTGTAGGTATCATTTTGCCAAACTAAACTAAAGGGTCCGGTTGAATAAAAATAAAGTATAAGGATTGATTTGACAGGATTCGATACCTTTAAGGACGTGCAAAGATTTAAAACCGCCTTTGAAAAGCTTGGCCATATAAGTTAAAACTGAAATGAACAAATGATAACTCGCGAGATGATGAAATTCTGAAGGATTTTATCACGAGAAAATTTTTATAAAGCGAAAGAGACGTAACGGTACTGACAAGATGGTCGTAGTGGTAAGACATTTTTTTCTGGTGGACCCGCGACTAGAGTGAGGGAAGGAGTGTTAGAAATAAAGAGCTCGAGATCTTGCTTTGTGGGGGCAAAGTTGGGGATGGAAAGGACAGGTTGATTTTTTTTCTTTTTTTATAAAAGTAATGTTTGGGTATTGTAAATATGTGTTTTAAAAAGGAATAAAAATTCATGATTATGATGATTTATTCAATCGATTAAGTTAATTTTATTTTAATTTATCAATAAAAAATAGATAATAATAAAAAATTGATCAATTTCTTAAAAAAAATTACAATAATTTTTTTAAAAAACTTATCATAAACAAACTTGTGCCATTAAATGACATGATAAACCATCAACCAAGAATAATAGAAAACCTTTATTCTACCATGTTACTCCAAATGGATCAACTTATGATTTTTTTAGGGTATATTTGAAAATAGTATCCAGTGTTATAGATAGGGATGTGCAGAACTAAGTCTACTTTCCATCCCCACATAGTTTTTCTACTAATTACCCTTGATTCTATTCCATTATATGCCACCATTATAACATATACTAAAAGGGATCAGTGTTTTACTGTGGACTACACAGTGTAGTCCACAGTAAAACACTAATCCCTTTATTTTTTTAATTTGTCTTATTTTTTTAGCTGTTTTTTATGCCTTTCAGGATATTTTTTTGCTTCTTTTTTTGTTTTTTTTCTTTTCATAAATTTTTTTTGTTTAATTTAGTTTATTAATGTTTAATTTTTTTATTTAGTTATCACACTTTCATGACACGTTTTCCGGATTTAACGGGTTAACCTGCTTTGACAAGTTAACCCATAATTTTTTTTTGCTTTTTAATTAATTTTTTTCATTTAGTTTAGTTTGTTAATGTTAATTTTTTTTCTATTTAGTTATCAGACTTTCATTACACATATTCCGAGTTTCACGGGTTAACCTGGTTTCACGGGTGAACCCGGTTAATTATGGGTTGACATGTCAATTTTTTTTGTTTTTTTATTTTCATAAGATTTTTTTGTTTAATTTATTTTGTTAATGTTAAATTTTTTTATTTAGTTATCAGACTTCCATGACACAGATCCTAGGTTTTACGGGTTAACATGGTTTGACGAGTTAACCCGGATTTATTTTTTGATTTTTTTCTTTTTAATTAATTTTTTTCGTTTAGTTCAGTTTATTAATTTTTACTTTTTTTTATTTAGTTACCATACATTCATGACATGGATCCCGAGTTTTACGGGTTAACCTGGTTTCACGGGTGAACCCAATTAATTATGGGTTGACCCATTAATTTTTTTTTTGTTTTTTTTATTTTCATAAATTTTTTTTGTTTAATTTATTTTGTTAATGTTAAATTTTTTTATTTAGTTATCAGACTTTCATGACACAGATCCTAGGTTTAACGGGTTAACATGGTTTGACGAGTTAACCCGAATTTGTTTTTTGATTTTTTTCTTTTTAATTAATTTTTTTCGTTTACTTCAGTTTGTTAATTTTCACTTTTTTTTATTTAGTTACCAGACATTCATGACATGGATCCCGGGTTTAACGAGTTAACCTGGTTTGACGAGTTAACCTAAATTTTTTTTTGCTTTTTTTTCTTTTTAATTATTTTTTTCGTTTAGTTTGGTTTGTTAATGTTAAATTTCTTTCTATTTAGTTTTTTTCTTCTTAGAGGTTTTTTTTTCTTTTATTTTTTCTTTTTAATTAATTTTTTTATAAGTAGTTCTCGGCTGATGCTTTTAGTTTTTCTTTTTGTTTTTATGTCTTTAACTGTGGACTGCACAGTGCAGTCCATGGTGAAAAGGATGATCCCTTTTTTTTCTTTTTAATTAATTTTTTCGTTTAATTTAAATTGTTAATGTTAAATTTTTTTTCTATTTAGTTATCAAACTTTCATGACACGGATTCTGGATTTGACAGGCTAACCTTGTTTGACGAGTTAGCTCAGTTAATTATGGGTTAACCCATTAATTTGTTTCTTCTTTTTTAACTATCAAACTTCCATGATGCGAATTCAAGGTATGACGGGCTAACCTAGTTTGAAGGGTTAACACAGTTAATTCATTTTTTTTTTCTTCGTTAGTTTTTTTCTTCATGTTGGTTTTTTTTCTTTATTTTTTTCTTTTTAACTAATCTATTTAATTATCACACTTTTATGACACAACATTGCAACCAGACCCACGTCCAATGTTATTGGGTCTTGTATTGCAGTCCATACACTTTTATGTTAAGGGTTAACCCAAGTTTAATGTTATTATTAATATTATAAATATTACTCTTGGGTCAGGCGTTGCAACCAAACCTAAGACTCTTGGGTATAACTTTGCAAAAAAACCTAACACTTTTAGATCTTGTTTTTTTTTAAATGTAAAAAATAATTGGCCCGTGACATCGCGCGGGGCATGTAACTAGTTCATTTATACAAAGCAATCCACTACACCTATGCAACAACTAACTTTTAGGATACTTTCAAAGAAATTAATTACAAGTAACTTTGCTTTTACGTGATCGGGAAGCATTATGTCTGAATAATCTCCATATATGTGGTTATGTAACCCCACTCGTACATGACAATTTTTGACCCAGAATATCTTTGGAATTGTTATAAGTATACCATAGCCTTAATAAAAACAAAAAATTATCTCGAAAAACCAAAATTAACCTAAAAACCAAAAATAAAAAGGAGCTCGAATATGTTTTTTCATGAACTTTAAAGATAAAAAAAATACATGATAAGAACTTTATTATCAAATGGAACCGTTTGACACAAACATCGATATTTTTGATGGCATAAATATGTATCAACGATATTTTTTTTCTTTCTACTCCCGAAAATCGACGACTTCTCTCTCTCTTTTTCCTCTCAATCTTGGATTAAAAAAATAACAAAAATAAAATTTTGTATCAAAATTAAATTTGAAAAAAAATCGAGGCACTGGGATCGTATAATTTGTGTTATTTTGAAAGTTAGAGAATCAAAATGTATCTTTTCTAAAACTTTTAAAACACCACCGATGTTTGACGGCTTTTCTATTTCGGTTCCTATTCTTCCAGTCCCACCATTGACTAAGAAATCAGAAGCATTTGGCCTTGAATTATGATCAATTCGCCTAAAATAAAACTTTGAACACAATTCAACGATTGTATCAGAAGTTATGACTATTTTAAGCTATCATTCTAATCTGGCACGACCAGACGTTATCCTGGCATGTACTTATCTCATTGATCCATAAATGCATATGGCAGGTCATTCATACAATCTATTTTGAGCATACCCTCATCTAATTGTGGTAGACTTACATTTGACTGTTTAGAATCACTTTTTATCCCAAGTTCGACTATATCATTAACACTTATAAAATTTAGCTGGAAGAAAGAGTTCGCAAGAATATGATTTTTATATGAAATGGTCGATCAATTCATACAACTGAATCAACGGCCCGATTGATTGAGCTAGAAGACCGGTAGTGAGGCTACATGTTAGGTTGTCATGTTTTTTAAGTGTAACAAATATCTTGTCGCGCTTAAAAATAACGATATTTAGTAAATGTAATGCATCAAAAGCGTGATAATGTAAAAATATTTATTTTTACCTATTTTTTTTAAAAGGTGTTATTTTGACAAAAATTTTAACTGACCGTGCTAATTTAAAAATAAATTCAATTTTTTATATGCTAAATTAACATATTTTTTATTTATAAAAACCTGCTTTTCATTTACTTTAGGTGCAAAAATATATTATATAGAAATTTTGATCAAATATATTTTGTTAATCCTATTTTTTTTAAATTAAATTTTTACAAACACACTACTTAAAAAAGAAAGAAAAAAAATCCCATGAATAGAAACAACGCGTGAGATGTTTTAGGTATAGATAAAGTCGCGATAAATTGAAATAAAAAGCGAAAGCGACAGTACCAAATAACGAGGGACCGACTGGACGTGGGGAGCGAATATTCACTAGATTTGAATTTGTGGTTTCGAATCCGGCTCGCCACTTAACTCTACTTATCTCGATACGCAGATACACAAACATATAATCACTTAGGCTTATCAGATCATTTGTTCTACTTATCACTGATAGGTCAGTAGAAAAAGAAAGAAAGACCTCTGTACAACGCATCGAAGATAGCGAGACCAAGTCTCTTTTTATCTCCTCCTCTCTCTCTCTCTCTCTCAAACCGCAGCCTTGAAACCCTAGAAGTTGTCTCGATTTCCGAGCTCTAAGAGCCTTAATTGAGCTCTGAAGTCCCTGAATTCAGCTCAATTAAGCTTAGATTTGGTAGTAATTAGTGTCTCTAAAGAGCTAATTTTATTGATTGATCGAAAGAAATGTCGTCTTTGAGTAGAGAATTGGTGTTTCTCATACTTCAGTTTCTCGAAGAAGAAAAATTTAAAGAGTCTGTCCATAAGTAAGCCTCTGTCTCTTCCTGTATGTATATTTGTACGTATCTGTGTATTTTTGGATGTATTTGTATTTGTCTGTGAAAGTAGTGGATTTTGAAGCGTTATCGGAATGAAGTCTCGCTTACTGTATCTTTCTGTATGTATTTTGTACGTATTTGTATATTGTTTTGGTGTCTTTGTGTATTATGTGTGCTGTTTGTGGATTTTGAACTTTCGTTACGTGGGATGGATTTATGGCTGTTGAGTTATAGATAAAGTGCTCACTAGTTTTTGTTAAGCTTATTTAAGTGGTTTGGTGGTGGTATTTTGGGCTGTTTGTGGAAGTTGAAAATTTCGAAGTTGTGAAAAATTTACTGATATTCGCTTTTTTTTAAAAAAAGGATAAGTTGGTTTTATGGTGTGGAGGAAATCAGGTAAAAGAAAAATTTTGAGTGGGGAAGAGAAGTTTTGGAAGGTTGTCTTCGTTTTTTGAAAGAAGAAAGATTTTGAGTTAATTGTTTTAGTAGTTTGAATTTTAACTTAAAAACTTGAATGGAAAGAGAAATTTTCAAAGATCCGTTTTTGTTTATCGAGAAAAGAAGGAAATATTTCAAGTCTTAATTCTTTATAATTGTTGAATTTTATCTTAGAAAAGTTGAATGAGGCCGTTGGATTAGATGTAGTTGAGTTGTTTGAGGTTTTGATTTATTGAGCTTTGAGTGATGAAAGAGTTGGGAGTTTTGTTGGGCTGAGAGTTGGGTTTTTGTTTATTTATTTATTTTTTGTCAGGGCTGGGGTTATTCAAAATGTAAAAGTTGAAATATTTGCGATTTGGATGGTCTGTTGGTTTTTAATCTTTGTGACATAATTGATGGAGAAATTTTGATTGAATGCAAATGTTGTGTGCTTTAGGCTTGAGAAGGAATCTGGTTTTTATTTCAACATGAAGTACTTTGAGGAGAAAGTGCTGGCTGGAGAATGGGATGAAGTTGAAAAGTACTTAGCGGGGTTTACCAAAGTCGATGATAACAGATACTCAATGAAGATATTTTTTGAAATCAGGAAGCAGAAGTATCTAGAAGCGCTTGATCGGTAAATTGCATCTAGATTTACTGGGGAAACTTTCTGACTCTAATTTGGAATAGCTCTATTCATTTTTTTGTATTTGATTCACACTTACAGGCAAGACAAGGCGAAGGCGGTTGAAATTTTAGTGGGTGATTTGAAGGTGTTCTTGACATTTAATGAGGAACTGTACAAAGAAATCACTCAGCTTTTAACTCTTAACAATTTCAGGTATTTTTCTCTCTCTCTCATTAAGCTATATGGGTTATCTAGCAAGGTTTAATGTCACCATCTACTTCCCTTCTTGATCAGTTCGGCTGCTGAGTGTTGGGAAAATATTGAAATTCATCAATTGGTTGACAAAATGGTTTTCTTAGCTATGCTTAATTCCTGCTCATTTTCAACTATTATTTATTAACTTTTTTCTTCCCCTCATTTTTTGTGAAACCAGTGAAAATATGTGGTACTAGGCGCGGGGTTACATTCATGGAGTCACTTTCTTATATGAATTATGGAAACACAAAGAACTCTAATTTGTTTAAATGACCATCCTTTCTCTTTGTTATTTATACAGGGAAAATGAGCAGCTGTCCAAGTATGGCGACACAAAAACAGCTCGTAGCATCATGTTGGTAGAGCTAAAAAAGCTAATTGAAGCAAATCCTCTCTTTCGCGATAAGCTTGCATTTCCTACCTTGAAGTCATCTCGATTGAGGACTCTAATTAATCAGAGGTAAAGTTAATATAGCATTGGTTGATTAACGAACATCTTTTTTTGTTATTAGGACATGTTGTTTATTATGAGGTCTGATTTATGCTGTACTTGATTTATTATGTTTGGCTAGTTCTGCATTTTTCACGTTCTTCTGCGTTAAAGATAGCTTTTATTTATCAGATAACGTAGTTTATTAAATTGGCATGGCTTGAATGTTATAATCTCAGGAGATTACTTGAAATTATTTTGTTTCTGAAGCTTTCAGTTGACATAGTTAATGTTTTGACCATGTGCATACAGTGATGTATGGTTTTCTTTGAACAAAAGGGGATCTTCGATTTACTATCATCTTTTTTCCATGCTGCTATGTTTTCCATTTTATTTTCCATATCAATGTTTGCCATTGCATGTGACTATTTGGTCATTGCAGTTTGAACTGGCAGCACCAATTATGCAAGCATCCAAGGTCGAACCCAGACATCAAGACTTTGTTCATAGACCACACATGCTCACCTACAAATGGTCCTCTTGCTCCTGCACCTGTCAGTCTTCCTGTTGCTGCTGTTGCAAAGCCTGCTCCTTATACATCTCTTGGGGCTCATGGTGTATGATATCTTAAATTGTTTATTTTCCTAACCCAGAACAGGCTTTTGATTTTGAGGAGTTGATCACTGAAAAATTCATTTCATCTTTTTGGTGTATAGCCCTTTCCAGCTACTGGTGCAGCAGCTAATGCTGGTGCCTTAGCTGGTTGGATGGCAAATGCTTCTGCTTCTCCATCCGTTCAAGCAGCTGTTGTTACTGCATCATCAATTCCTATTCCTCAAAATCAAGGTTTGCAATTTGATTGAGTTTTACTTTACTTTTTAGCAAACATGTCACTTTTAAAAAATAGTGATAACTGATAAGCTGAGGAACTAAAAAAAACAGAGAGAGAGATAAGCTGAAACAACATCGAACTTCTCTCTGATTGCATCAATGACACATTCTTACTTGGTACATGTCTTTGGATCCAAAATGGTTACATTTATTCCTTCTGATTCCTATGTTTACTTATATTTTTGCGGGAGAAAGAAGGATGTGTTGGGGATGGGGTCCATTAATTCCAATAATTTCCTATCTGTTTCCAATCTCTGTTTGATTCCACCTCATTTTAGTTAACCAGATAGTGTAACATGGGTAATATGGTTATTCGGGAGTTGGGAAATGATGATTAAGAGGTTGACTCTTGGTTAACATACTCGCTTGTCTCCCAGTTTCAGTCTTGAAACGTCAAAGAACACCGCCAACTGCCCTGGGTATCGTTGATTATCAGAATCCTGATCATGAACTAATGAAACGTCTCCGGCCTGCCCAATCTGTTGAAGAGGTATTTTGTGCTAATTTTGCTCCATGTATGCAACTTGAGGATAATTCACAATGTTTTTTGTCATTACGTGTACTGTTCTTAAAATCTAGGTTCCATTGTTTCATTGCTAATTCTGGACAGGCTTTCTTTTTTAGGCTACATATCCAGCATCTAGACAACAGGCATCTTGGTCTCTGGAAGACCTGCCAAGGACAGTAGCTTTTGCCCTGCATCAAGGGTCAACTGTCATGAGCATGGATTTTCATCCTTCTCACCACACATTGCTTCTTGGTATATATATATTGATAATATATGTCAATGATCATATTGGAATACATTACTGCATTCCTGCCCCCCTCTAACTTATTGTGTCATTTGAGCAGTTGGTTCTGTTAATGGTGAAATTACGCTTTGGGAACTCATCTCACGGGAGAGACTGTTTTCAAAGCCCTTCAAGATTTGGGACTTGCAAGGTTGTTCATTGCAATTTCAGGTCCTCTCTGATATCCTTTTGTACTGCACTTGTATTAATATATTTTCTTCACAACGTTGCTCCATTTGCTTTGATTGTAAATGAAAACCAAGAACCTTTGTTATGCCATCAATGTGGTGGCAATTTTTTGGTTTCACTGGACATCTTTTCTGTAACTTGTGACATATGGGACTTTGAAGCAACTATTTTGTGGGTCTTATATGCAATTTCTTGCAGGCTTCTGGTTTCAAAGATGCATCAATTTCTGTCACCCGTGTTGCATGGAGTCCCGATGGAAATTTTGTGGGTATGTAACAGTAGTTAGATAAAGCATTAAAGGTGTGCTGCTGGTATCTTAATGTTTTTATCGTTACAGGGGCTGCGTTTAATAAACACTTGATTCACTTGTATGCATATAATGGACCAAATGATCTGCGCCAACATTTAGAGGTGATTCAATCTCTTGTTGCTGCTTGCTTGGCTATTGAACCAAAATCTGTAACTATAGCATTGACTTGCCTTTGTCACCACAGATTGATGCCCATGTTGGTGGTGTTAATGATTTGGCTTTTGCTCATCCAAACAAACAACTTTGTGTGGTCACCTGTGGAGATGACAAGCTAATAAAGGTAAGCGAGATAACTTGTCAGGAGAGTTTTTTTTTATTAAATTAGGGTTCCAATGTTATCTAATGGAAGAAGTGAAACAGGTGTGGGATTTGACGGGACGGAAGCTGTTTAATTTTGAAGGTCACGAAGCAGCAGTTTATAATATCTGTCCACACCACAAAGAGAACATCCAGGTATCTCAAATGGAAGCAAAGGGCTCAACTGTTTTTCCTTTTGATTTCTCTTCTCACTGCTGTTTGGGAAGCTGAAGACAGTATTCTCTGGAAATCAGTTTATTGACTTGATTCAAAATAGTCTGTACAGCTTTACTATTTAACGGAGAATACAAGACATGAAATCAGGAACCGAATCAAATCATATATTAGGAGTGACCCCTAATTTATAGGAGTTGATTAATACCAAATCTATTTCCTAATTTATAGACAACGTAATATGGAATCTTCTATTTTAAAACAGAAGCAAATAGCTAACTGAAAGCTATCTATTTTCTTGTAATTGATGGCTTGGTTCCCTAGCACGGTGGTTGTGCTATCTGCATGCTTATTCAAAATATTTTTTATATTATGTTGATGCCAGTCTATCAAGCATTCATCTCTGCTGATTGTTAAACTGGTTACTATAGTTTGGAATGTGATTCAAGTGCTGTGGTGACAGTCATATCACATTTACTAAATTAATATAGTGTAGCATTGTTTATGTGGCACTGACTGTTGTAATTGCATGCATGCTTGCAGTTCATATTCTCAACTGCTACTGATGGGAAAATAAAAGCCTGGCTATATGACAATATAGGATCTAGAGTTGATTATGATGCTCTTGGCCACTGGTGCACTACGATGCTTTACAGTGCTGATGGTAGTAGGTAAGTTAATCATACTGTAAATTTGATTTGTTATTTTTCTGCTGCTCCATTTTCTACATTTTTTATGAGGTCTGATGAAATCCATGTTGAGCATTGTTCTTGTTTGATCTTTCTTCTTTCAACAATTGCTCATCATTTCTTTTCCTTTTTCCAGGTTGTTCTCTTGTGGAACAAGTAAAGAAGGGGACTCTTATCTAGTTGAATGGAATGAAAGTGAAGGATCGGTAAAGAGGAGTTTTCTTGGGTTTAGAAAGAACTCAGCTGGTGTTGTGCAGTTTGACACTACCCAAAACCACTTTTTGGCTGCTGGTGATGATGGTCAGATAAAGTTTTGGGATATGGAGAATATCAATGCCATCACAACCACGGATGCAGATGGGGGACTACAGGTCATTTTTGTCAATGGCCTTTTATCTTTTACGGAACACCTCTGCTTTTTAACTGTTGCTTAATCATATTAATTGCAACAGACTCTTCCTCGCCTGAAATTCAACAAGGAAGGGAATCTTCTTGCTGTTACCACTGCAGACAATGGATTCAAGATACTTGCAAATGCTGCTGGTCTCAGATCATTGAGAGCAGTTGAGACTCATTCTTTTGAAGCATTGAGATCACCTATGGAATCTGCTGCAATCAAGGTTATGTTGATTACTTTTAGCAAACTTGGCTGTTTCTTTGAAAGCATTAATGTTCTAATATCTGTTTGGACCTTTTCTTGTTCATCGGTCAGGTTTCTGGCACTTCTAGCATAGTAAATGCCAGTCCAGTGAACCTTAAAGTGGAAAGGAGCTCTCCTGTCAGGCCTTCTCCGATTCTTGTACGTCAACTATGTGATTTTAACTCTAGTTTTGATTTATCTATGTTTTCTTCAAAATTTTGGCATTCTACTTTCAGGGCTTGCAGAATTAATCGAGTTTATTGTTTGCTTGGCCTAAGTTTAACATGCGTTACACAGAGGCAGTGTTAGCTGTAGTTTTAGTTAATTAGCAATTACATGGTAGAGAAGATGGGGTCATCTTTTTCCTTCATTTTACAATGCACTCCTTTTCAAGTCACCATGTACCCCACATTCTTGACAGGATGTTTGCTTAATACTTTTTGCTTAGTGAACAAAGTCATCTGTTAAGAAATTTGGCCCTCCTTTGAAGGCTCTGTCCTGTTTATGATCTTTTTTCTCCCATTGATATATGTCTTCTTAATTTCTAACATAATTGTGCAGTAACAAATGATTGAGACTAATGTTTTTTTTTGTTTGAATTTCTTGTTTAAGAATGGAGTTGATCCAATGAATAGAAGCATGGAAAAGCCAAGAACTGTGGATGATGTAATTGATAAAACAAAACCCTGGCAATTGGCTGAAATTGTAGATCCTGGCGAGTGTCGATTAGTTACCTTGCCTGATAGCACAGATACATCAAGCAAGGTGTTTTAAGTTTCTTCTGTTATTTGTGTTTTATTACCTGTTTTTCTACTCTAATAATGTGTCAACTGTTCCATCTTTCTATACAGGTTGTTCGTCTTCTGTATACAAATTCTGGTGTTGGCATGTTAGCACTAGGAGCAAATGGTATTCAGAAGCTTTGGAAGTGGCCACGCAATGAACAAAATCCAAGTGGAAAGGTAATATCTGGTTATAAATGAGTTTATGTATTTCTTTCCTTTTGCTTCTCTAGATTTGTTTATTTTTTACCTTTTCTATCGTTGAATGGATTTCTGAAGCTGGTTGGTGTTTAAAAAGGCCACTGCCAATGTCGTTCCACAGCACTGGCAACCAAACAGTGGTCTTCTTATGACTAATGATGTCTCAGGTGTCAACCTTGAAGAAGCAGTTCCGTGCATAGCTCTCTCAAAGAATGACTCATATGTAATGTCAGCCACTGGTGGGAAGGTTTCACTGTTCAACATGATGACATTTAAGGTTTGTCTGCACATGCATGTCTTGCATAATATGGTTAGCTTTATAATTTTTAGTATTTTCAATAAATTGGTTGGTCTGCAGGTGATGACAACATTCATGTCTCCTCCCCCTGCTTCAACCTTCCTAGCATTCCATCCCCAGGATAACAATATCATAGCCATTGGAATGGAGGATTCAACTATTCACATATACAATGTCAGAGTGGATGAGGTGATTACTTGCTAAAAATCTACATGTTGATTTTTGTTCTTGCATTATGATTCCACTCTCTTAGCTGGATCTAATGCCTCTGCTTTGTTTTTCCAGGTAAAATCAAAATTAAAGGGTCATCAGAAGCGAGTAACTGGTTTAGCCTTTTCCACCAATCTTAATATCTTGGTTTCATCAGGTGCTGATGCTCAGGTACATGGGAGAAACGCTGCTTGCTTTTATTCTATGAGCTTTTGGTTGAATCTAGTATAGTGAAGCACTTGGCTATTTCATGAGACTTTAGATTTTGGGTTTAAAATTTGTAAGCTGCATGTGCACTCGGGCCCCCAGAGATGCTGGTTTGGTATATTTACCACTGTTTGAGGGGGCCTTCCTGTGGATGCTAATTGTAGCCTAACCCATGTTGGATTATTTGCATCATAAAGAAGAAGACAGAGTTGGATAATATGCCTTTTGTTTTCTAGGTCCTACTCCAAACCCCCCTTTTTTTCATTCATGTATAAGAGTTGGGAAGGATTGATGTCACTGTAATGCATATCATTGATATTATAGAATTTAAAAGTTATAGGGGAAGAACTGGCCATTTTCCAGGGATGGTGGGAGATAATTTCCGAGTAATAACCTGGGGATTCTAATTTCTGGACATTAACAATCAGCACTCAAATAACTGTTTGAGCATGTTATTTGGTGGTCTCCCAACTATATGAGATCAAGTGTTTATCTTGGCAGATAAATTCTTTGCTTGCTAAAAATGTCACGCTATTGAAACCCTTATATCAGATGACCATGCAACCATTCACGTGTAAAATAGCTTTTGTATTTGTGGCGCCAATCACCTTAATAACTACTTTCTGCAGCTTTGCATCTGGAGCATTGATACATGGGAGAAAAGAAAATCAGTTGCAATTCAAATTCCAACAGGAAAGTCACCTACCGGTGACACCCGTGTTCAGTTCCACTCTGATCAGACTCGTTTGCTCGTGGTTCATGAGACCCAGTTAGCAATATATGATGCCTCCAAGATGGAGCGTATCCATCAGGTACGTTTGACATGAATATTTTATTTTTGTCCGCTTTAAGAGATTCAGTGACAGCATCAACATTCTTTCGATTTTCCTTTGCAGTGGGTACCACAAGATGCCATTTCTGCACCCATATCTTATGCAGTCTACTCTTGCAACAGTCAATTAATTTATGCTACATTCAGTGATGGTAACATTGCAGTGTTTGACGCCGATCACCTGAGACTTAGATGCCGAATTGCTCCCTCGGCATATAACGGGTATGTGGTTTTTAGCGTGCCTTGTACTTGAGTTTCCAATGCCACCTGCTATTCCTCTCGCAATTAGTAGTGCCATCTTGATCTTTACACTAACCCTTGGGTGTGTGATTTTGTAGGAGCCAAACTGCTCACCCACTAGTTGTTGCTTCTCATCCACTGGATCCCAACCAGCTAGCTGTTGGGTTGACCGATGGGTCTGTTAAAGTTATAGAACCCACAGAATCAGAAAAGAAGTGGGGAACAAGTCCGCCTGTAGATAACGGGGTGCTAAATGGTCGGACAACATCATCATCCACTACAAGCAACCACACACCAGATCAACTGCAAAGATGAGAGCCCTTTTATTGTACTGTATTTGTTTAGGTGGCATCTGTAATTCATCAACATAGAATTTAGGTTCTTAGTCCCCCATATGTCCCTTATCAAAGGTAAGATCGGACATCGATGATTAGATACACACATTCTTGTATACTTGTCAAGTCAGCTGTAGTTATTTGATTTTACTCTCGCCTACTGATTTGCACTTTTGAACAGTTCTTGTATCGATAATTTTATTGCTTTTTGATTGTGATTGTGATTGTGATTGTGATTGTGGGAGAAGGAAATTTACTATAAATTAAAAGAAAGAGTTCCAGTTTTTTCTCAATTAATATTTTTTTGTTTAATTTTATTTTTTAATGTTAGATTTTTTTTTTCTCTTCACAAAGTATTATTCATTTGAGTAGTAATTTTTTTTCAATTAATATTTTTTTAATTTTTTTTAATATTAATTTTTTTTTAGTTCTTGTGACATGAATCTCATGTTTGGCGGGTCTTTTGACATGAATTTTATGTTTGATGGGTTAACTTGGTTTGGTAGGTTAATTTTGTTGATTTAAATTTTTTTTGATTAATTATTTTTTTAATTTTGTTTTCTAATATTGATTTTGATTTGATTGCTAATTAAATGTTATAATTTATTTTTTATTAGGGTATCTTAATTTTATGACATGAGAATAATGCTTAACAGATTAACTCGAGTTAGCTCGGGTTGTTTTTGTGTTTTTTATTTAATTGATTTTTTTTAAAATTTTATTATTCAATATTATATTGGTTGAGAATTGATTTTTATAATTTATTTTGATTTATTTTTTACGAGAATATTTTAATTTTAAAATCAAGTTAGTAACTCTTGTCTTAGGCTATATTTGTTAGGAGGGATGACTAAGGTAGTGTTTGCATTATGTTTTGGAAATGTTTTTGAAAAAAATTGAAATTTTTTAATTTTTTTGTGCCTTAAATTAACATGTTTTTGATATTTTTAGATTATTTTGATGTGTTGACTAAGCTAGTGTTTGACATTGTGTTTTGGAAATATTTTTGAAAAAAATTAAATTTTTTTATGTATGTTTTCAGATTATTTTAATGTGTTGATATTAAAAATAATTTTTTTTAAATAAAAAAAATATTATTTTAAAATAAAAAATTCTTTAAAAAATAATCCCTATCATATTTTAAAACATGATGTAAAAGAAGGATGGAACGAGTCAAATGAAGAGATGTACTGGAGGGAGGATGAATGATTTACCATCATTCTAATTGTTTGGTTAATAGGAAAAGGGAAGGATGAGAGTCGATCTAATTCTTATTTAAAAAAGAAATGGAAGATTAAGATTCATCTATCCAAATTAAAAACTATGAACAAGAAAAACCTTTCTTGGATCTTTATCCTTCTTGCTTAATGAAAGATAAGCCCAATCTTTTTTTTATTCCCTCTTCTTATATTCTTTCTTCTCTCCATGCCTCTTGACAAGTATCATTTTATTTTAAAAAATTTAATATCAAGAATCGAAGTCTTCAAATCCGGCCTGGTTGACGGCCCGGTTCAAGTTTCGAGTTTTAATCGAGTCATCGGGTCGTCCTGGTCAATTTCTATTTTAAAAAAAATTTAAAACAACGTCGTTTTAGAAAAAAAAACAAAAGTCAACGGGTTGCAACCGGATTTTTGACCTGTTTTTACCGGGTCAACCGGGTCGGTCGAGTCATGACTTTTCTTATTTTTTTTTCAACCCGACCAGATTCCAGCCCCGAACCGGGCTGGGTTTCAAAACTATATAAAAAATGACTTATTTTTGTTCACTCTTTTTTTTTTTATGTCAATTAGAATTTTAAATTATGGATAAATTTGGAAAATTTTATGGTGTTTAGAAAATAAATAAACTTAATGTTTTTACAATGGCTAGATTTTTTTTTCTTTCATTTTCTTTTTCATTTTTCTCTGCTTTCTCTCTCTTTTTGAGAGTAATTATGAGTAGTTATTTTTAGCATTATAAATTTCTTGGAAAATTAAGAAGCTTTCTTCATTTTAATAATTAAATTTTTTATTATTTCTTAAGATGAGTTTTATTAAAATCTAAAAGTTATATATTATTTTACAAATAAAAATATATTTTAGATTATTTTTAACCAAAAAAATATTTTTTTTAAAACCAAAACTAAAAATAGTTTTTCAAAATCTATTTTTTTTAAATCGTCAACTGTAAAATCTAAGTCAAACACACAATTAGTATTTCAAATGGGCCAACATGTTGATGGGCCCTATCCTCTTAGGGCTCTAATCTCACGGCCCTTTAATGAAAACGCCCCGTCTCTCCTCCTCCTTGATGTAACACTCTCCCCCTCCCTCTGTAATCCCCAACTTCTTTTATTAGGGTTTCTCTATACATTTCTGAAAAATCTCCACGAAAATTCATCAAATCCAATGGCGAATCGAACAGATCCAACAGCGAAGAACATAAGAGGGACAAACCCACAAAACCTAGTAGAGAAAATCCTGCGGTCCAAAATCTATCAACACACGTACTGGAAAGAACAATGTTTTGGGTTAACTGCAGAGACTTTGGTCGATAAAGCGATGGAACTCGATCACTTAGGCGGTACCTACGGTGGAAATCGTAAGCCGACGCCGTTTATGTGTTTGGTCATGAAGATGTTGCAAATTCAACCCGAGAAAGATATTGTTGTTGAATTCATTAAAAACGAAGATTACAAGTAAGTGAAATTAATTTTTTTTTTAAATTTAACTGTTAATTACCATTTGGATTTCGTTCTAAATTGATTTTAATTGTGATTATCAGTCTCTATTTAGTGTTAGTTACCTTTGTAGCTCGTGTTTTAAGTGTGATTATCAGTGTATTAAGCGTTATTTACCCTTTTCCTCTGATAATAACTCATTTTGGGGAAGTTTATGGTAAAAGTAACTGGGGTCTCATAAATTTTGGTGTGGGGTTGTTTTTTTTTGTTGTATCATGTAGGATTGAGGTAATTGCTCTCCATTTGTGTGGATAATCGAATTCGAAAGCAAGAAGAAATTTTGGGTTAATTTATGCAAGAAAATGAATGGAGACTAGGAACTTTTGGAATTGAAAAAAGAAAGAAAGAAGATTTAAATTGAATTTATGTTTTCTTTAGATTCTATGGTTTTTGTTTTGTTTGCTATTAAAAAGGTATGGAATTTAAATGAATGGAAATAAGGTAATAGAGGAAAAGATTAGAAACTTGTTTGTTTTTAGTATTGTTGTGTTGGAGGTTACAAGATTTGATGTCTGTTTGTTTGTTGAGATACTGGTGATGAGAGGAGAGATGAGAAACTTTTTGTTCTTAGTATTTGTAGTTGGTTTGCGTACTCTTTAATTTTTTCTTATTTTTTTTTACAGTTCTCAAATTTTCTACTTGGTTCTAACTGGACGTTTCTTTGCCTTGGTGTAGATATGTGCGTGTGCTTGGTGCTTTTTATCTACGACTTACTGGGACTGATATTGATGTGTATCGTTACCTAGAGCCTTTGTATAATGACTATCGAAAGTTGAGGAAAAAACTAACTGATGGGAGTAAGCTCTTTAAATTATTTTCTTTTGATTGCGTTGTCATTGCAACTTTTCAAAGTCTTTCATGTGTTGCTGCTGCTGTTTAGATGAATTTACTGACGTGTTTGTTGAATTCTGTTTATCAGAATTCGCATTGACACACATGGATGAAGTTATTGACGAGCTCTTGACAAAAGATTATTCCTGTGACATTGCTATGCCCCGTATTAAGAAAAGGTAACTTTTCTACAACTTGCTCAAGGATTTTTTATCTGGTAATTGTGCAGGGCAGACAATATTTGAGATGGCTTATGTTCTATTGCCTTAGGATATATAACTTGTGAGCTGATAAGTGGGTTTTTGTTCGTGTAATTTTATTTTCTATTTCATTGAAATCCATATTTCTGCTTCCATAACAATTCTATGGAGATGTGTGGGTGACCCTTTCTATAATCATCAGATGGACTCTTGAAACACTTGCTGCACTTGAACCTAGAAAGAGTGTGTTGGAAGATGATTTTGAAGAAGAGGAAGAGCGAGAAGAGAATGAGCAACTTGAGGGATTAGACAATGGTGCTGATGAACGGGTATCCTTCCTTCCCAAGTTGAGCTATATTTCAACTTTTCTTTCTTTAATTTCTTTCTTCCAAATCACATTGCATACTTGGTCTTATTTATCAATTAATGAATTATTTACAGGACTACTACCATGAGAGAAGTCCTGCAAGGGAAAGGGAAAGGGATCGGGATCGGGATAGGGATAGAAGACGTGATAGTCACAGACATAGGTAAGTGGTTTGCTCATTCTGGCTCCGGAACAGTCACATTTTTTTTTCTCCTTGGGAACTTAGTGATTTATTATTCTTTATCATAGATTTTTTTGTGCAACTTATTTGGTTTCTTTATGAATTGCAAAGATGTTAAGAGAAATGTGCATATACATGCAATGAAACATTGATATAGGACTAAAGATGATGATAGCAATGAAGATCTGGTGGCATGTTGTAGGAACTACATTGTTTATTTGTTTCATGGTAGAACTCCATAGAGCCTTGGAACTTTAATATTGAGGTTCTTTTTACATGCATGTTTTTCCCTTACTAAAATGCTGGGGTTTTATACCAGTATCAGTATATCATGATTGAAAACTTTTGGAGTTTCATAACTTTCTTAGCAAATGAATGGATATGAGGCAGAATTAGGAGTTTTCCTCTTTGTGAATCAACTAGAAAACCATTATGGAAGCTGTTGTCTAACAAACAAACCATTTCATTCACATGTAAAGTAAAATTTAGCTCCATTTTTTCGCCATGGCATTTAAAGCCATTGCTGGTTTAAAACAGCTTCCAACAGTAAAATTGAATGATCCTGCCAGGTTTCTCTGCACTGACAGTGTGCAGTGAGAAGTATGATGGATCAGACAATCTTATTGTAATTGCAATTTCATGGTCATTGGTGCTCCTTTTAATTTGACTTTCAGCTAGTTTTCTGCTGTAAATTATACATTCTGTTTTGTTTTATATGCCCATCATGTTGAAACTTTTAAACCACTCAGTATGTAAATAGATTAGGGTTCTTCCGCTTCCAGTTATAAAATTGGTTGCTTTTATAGATAGCTAGTTTTGTTTATTAAAAATGCCATGTGACTACGTGCATCGTCATGAGCACTTTTGAATTTCAATAACCATTACAACTGTTGGAGCATTGATGACTTTCTGTTGGAGCATTGGTGATTTTGTATTTCCCCATTTCCAATTGAGTGCTACCACAATTTCCCTTTTTCTTTTCCTGGCTGTTAAGAATTACATTTCAGATGCAACTTTGATGCCTCCTGCATAGTTTATTGGAAAAAGGGTAAGCTTATGCCATTTTTATTTTCACTATTTATGCAGGGATCGTGACTATGATAGAGATTATGACAAAGACTATGATAGGGAGCGTGGACGTGGAAGAGAGAGAGACAGGGACAGAGACAGGGATCGCTATCGTTTGAGAGATGAAAGAGATTATGGTCATGACCGGGAACGAGAAAGAGAAAGGGAAGGCAGGGAGCGTGAAAGACGAGATAGGGACCGTGGCAGGCGGAGGAGTCATTCAAGGAGCCCAAGTAGGAGTCGGGATCGTAAAAGACATGCCCACAGCAATAGTCCTAAAAGGCGCGGAGATGGAGCAGAAGAGCCGAAGAAGAAGAAGAAGAAGGAAAAGAAGGAAAGGAAAGATGATGGTACGGACCACCCTGATCCGGAGATTGCTGAAGCTAATAAGCTCCGAGCAGCCCTTGGGTTGAAACCACTTAAATGATCTATGCTCTTAAGTGTCTGGTGCTGTTACTAGCAGATGTAAACTCTGGTAACTGTAGGTTCAGATTCACTCTCTTATATCTTCTTGAGTCTTATTAATGCGTAATTTCTTGTACAATGTACATATTTTTAAGGGGATGGCATGGCATCCATTTTTATTGTTAATTCAGACTTTCTTAGGGCCGGACAATTTTTTGCTGACCAGTTGATGGGTAAGACTGGATACTGCTTTGTTCCTTTATCATTGAAGTCCACTTTCTGATGTTAGTGCATGTTGCATTATGCTAGTCTTTCCAATTTTGAAAAGGATATAAACATGAGAAGAAAGTAAATCAACTGATCCTGTGGCACAAAACACTTTTCTGTTTTGGAGGGCGTAATAAAATGCAACTAATTAGGTAATTTGTTTAACACAATCACAGAACATCTGAAGTTGAAACCATGTAATGAATCGAACCCTAAGGAAATAACATGTTGCTTTCCCAATCCTTACCACAGAAGTACCTCAGGCAACAAAGTGCCATCTTCATCATAATGAAGGGAACCAGAAAAACTGAGGGGCTTGCACTTCTCCCCCATCAAAATCCTCTTCTTGCATAGCTCCTCACCACATTCTTCTCTGCTTTCATCCCCGGTGTGCACTGGTTTTCCTCCATTTTGGCTCCTCGTAGTATTTCCCAAGAATGAAGCCATCCTCAACTTCTGATCGGTACTGAGTACCCTTGATGGATTCCTAAGCAAGTTGCTGCTGCTTTCCTGTCTTCCAGCTGGAGTATCGGACATGCCAACACCACTATGCAGGTCATGGCTAGTTCCCTGTCTTCTAAGCACAGTATGATCAGTGTTGGGTTTACCTCTGAAGAAGTTCAGACTGGTATACTTTGAGAAAAAACTCAATAGAGGAAATGACACTTTTAAATACATATCCGCTGCCCTGCTTGGTTTGTTATCTCTCCTTTCCATTGTTGGCTTCTCATGCTCTTCCCCCTCCTCCTCCTCTTCAATCTCCAGAAGAGGTAATGAAGACTTTGGTGCAACCCCGAAAGGCTGATCTCCATCATACAAACCGTCATCTGCCCCCGCCAAGTCACTTTTATAACCATCTCCATTTTTGTGGACCTTAGAGGAAGCCTTGGGTGATTTCTTCTTGCCAAATACACTAGGGAAGAAAAGGCCAAACTTCTCTGGAAGAAGGCTTTTAGGCTTAACAACCCTTTCCTTCTTGATCCTGGTGTGATCATCAAGGTGATCAGTAATGCAATCATTGCTTCTTCTCTGCATTGTCTTGGCCAACAACTGAGGGATTCTGATTCTAATCTTTGGTTCAGGCATGGTGAAGCTAGAGACATTACATAGCTGAGAGTTTGGTGGGTCATTGCTAGCAATGATATCTCTACAAGTGTTAGGGTTTTCTTGTTTCATTTTGCCTCTCTGAAAGGCATTACTTGCCATTGTTGTTGGCTTTCCAAACAAATGAAATGGGACTCGAAGATGGTTTTAAAAAGTGGGTATTGGAGAGAGGGAAACGTGGCTTGAGAAGTTCCTTCTTTCATGGGATTTCTTGTTTTCCATTTTCTATCTCAAAAAATGACTTGATTAGTCAGTAAGATAGAGGATTAAGCTGGTGAAAATTTCATTGCCACTAGCCCACTACTCCTAGTGCATATCTACAAGTCTATAAGCACATCACATTAGCAAGGCACATAAATCTTTTAGGTCCAAAAGGTTAATCCTTGCATATAATTCAAGTGTTGAAGTTGAATCAATGGATACTTCCTGTTTTTGTGATAAGTGACAAGTAACTCCCCATGATAGAGAAGTTTTCTTGATTTTAGAGGAGGATAATGGAGAAAATGTTCTTATTTTTTATACAGTAAAAACAAACTATTTTGTTAGTGTCTTTTAGAAGTTTTTCTAATTAAGAGTTAAAGTTGGAGGGATAACATATAAAAAAGAGAGAAAATTAAAAGGTGATAATGATATGCAACTAACCATATCTATCTACCATTTTTTTACAAAGAAAATTAAATTA
>Ga0325402_1001081_pt1 | contig 21415 bp, 9 predicted proteins | sample PopdelMetagenome_22_FD_207212 | JGI IMG/M metagenome (GOLD analysis project Ga0325402, IMG submission 207212) | Populus deltoides microbial communities from Bellville, Georgia, United States - Xylem-PdKOR-R3 | ecosystem: Host-associated > Plants > Phyllosphere > Stem > Wood/Secondary xylem...
TTACTACTGGTGGCGATAGTGTAGTGGCTGGGCGTTCTTGTTCTGCTGCTACCGTGCATGGTGGTTATTTCTAGAGGTATCTAGGTTGGGAAATGGGTGATGGTTGGTTTGTTTGACAGTGGTTGGCGTCGTTGTCACAGGTGAGTTGTTCGGTGGTTGTGGAGAGAGCTTCGACTGTTGACGGTTAGCATGGATAATGACTATGATGAAAGGGAGTTGTCGTGGGTGTTGGCTACGTTGGAGGATGACGAAGACTGATTTTTTTCTCGTGGCTGGTGGCTCATGGCTTGTTGAGGCCAAAAGAAGTGAGGAAATACGTCTGTGGGATTTTAAAGAGAAGAGCATGGTCTCTTCTCTTTTTTCTATGCAGGTGGCGGCTACGTGAAGAAAAAAAGGTCTTTGATAAGTTTTTTTATTTTTATTTTCTGGTCTATTTATGACCCTAGATTTTTTTTTTTTTTTATTATGTCCCCGCTTTCTCTTCTAGATTTTATCACTATTTATAGGCAATGTAATATATTGTCTTATGCTTTCAATTGCATAGTACCTAATCAACTTAATGAGAAAAAAATCATTAAAGATTTTAAAATGAATGTATTAATATTTGAATGCATTAAAAGTAAAATTTTGAATTCTTTCAAAAAAAAAATTGAAAATGACAAAAAATATATATATATTTGGATTTTTTGAAAAAATATCAAAATTGAGTTATGATAAATGTCATCTCTTTACAATATTTACTGTATGAAGTCTTGTAAGAGACTTAAAAAGTAAATTTGTAAAGAAAAGAAAAGGCGTGAAAGCCTTCCCAAGATAGAAGAAAAATCTACTAAGGATTTTTTATAATAACAAATCAAGATGAGGTTATCCTTGTAGATGTTTCAAAACTCAATTATTTTAAAAATCAAGGGTTTTCTCTTTGTCTTAAAAAAATGTTGTTATTCGGGTGACCTTCCTGTTATGTGGAAAATATCTAGAATTTTTCATGAATGATCTGTGTTCGAGTGACCTACTTGTGGTTTGTGATCGGATGACCTGCTCGTGATTTATGTTTGGGTCACATGTCCGTTGTTTGTGATCGGGTAACATACTTATGGTCAGTGATCAGGTAACTTGTTCATAGTCTATAATCGTGTGACCTGCCCATAGTTTATGATCAAATAACCTGCCCATTGTGTGAAAAACATCTAGAATATTTCACGAATGGTTGGTGTTTGGGTAACCTACTCGTTGTGTGAAAAATCTCTAAGATTTTTCATGAATGGTCTGTGTTTGGGTGACCTGTCTATTGTGTGAAAAATATGTATAATTTTCCATGAATGGTCTGTGTTTTGGTGACTTGTTTATCATCTATGATTAGGTGACTTATACATGACCTGTGATCGAGTGACTTGCCCATGGTCTGTGATTGGGTGACCTACCCATTGTATGAAAAATATCTAGGATTTATCATGAATGGTCTGTGTTCGGGTGAACTATCCATGGTCTGTGATTAGGTGACCTACTCGTGGCCTATATATGATTGAGTGACCTATCCATTATGAAAAATATCTAGGATTTTTCATGAGTGAAATAATCAATTTTGATTGATGATGATTTTTTAATGGTGTCTTAGATGCATTAGCTTCATCTTCTGGTGTGGAACATTTTCTGATTTTTCTTAGGATTGTCCATATTGAACCTTTTATCATCAAATGGTGTCTTACTAGGCTTAGAACCTTGTTGAAGTGTTTTTTTAATCTTCTTTGCTAAAACCTTCCTGTTTTTTTTATTATTATTAACTAGAGCTTTGTTGGGCTCAGAACATTATTGGGTCCTATTTGCTGAAGTCTTGCAATGCTCTTTCTTAGTTCAAACCCTACTAGGTTTTTACTCAACTAGAGCCTTTGTTGTACTCAGAACCTTATTGGGTTCTTATTTAATGGAGTTTTGCTGGAATTTTTCTTTGCTAAAACTTTACTAGGTTTTTAATCAATTGGAATTTGTTGGGTTTTTACTCAACAAGAGCCTTGTTAGGCTCAAAACCTTGCCAGGTGCTTTTGAGGAATCTTCCTTGTAAAATTCCTAAAAATATTTTATAATGCTTATAGAGTAAAACCTTGTAGAAAGATTTTATGTAATAAACTTGTGAAAAAAAAAGGTGTTTTTCTAAAGCATTAAAATTAAGAGGCAATTCTAGTGGGGATTTATTTTTTTAAAATAAAATGATCTTAATTTTTAGGCGACCTACCTAACCATGAGAAATTCATACATTTCTCGGAAATGATATCATTGTAATGGCTAACCTACCAATGGTAAGGAATTAAGAGATTTTAAAAAATGGTCTCATTGCAATACCTGGTTGTGAGAAATTTAGATATTTCTTGAAAATAGTCTCATTGTAATGGGTGACCTGCTTAGTGGTGAGAAATTCAGGGATTTCTTGAAAACTATCTCCTTGTAAAGGATGACCTACTCGGTGGTGAGAAATTAAAAGATTTCTTAAAAATATTCTCATTATAATGGATGACTTACGTGGTTATGAGAAATTCATATATTTCTTAAAAATGGTCTCATGTAATGAGAAACCTACCCCGGTTGTGAGAAATTCAGGGATTTCTCAAAAATTTATCTTATTATAATGGGTGACCTACCCGATTGTGAGAAATTCAGATATGTCTTGAAAATTATCTCATTGTAATGGGAGACCTGCCTGATGGTGAGAAATTCAGGGATTTCTTGAAAATTGTTTCATTGTAATGGATGACCTACTCGATGGTGATAAATTCAGGGATTTCTTGAAAATTATCTCATTGTAATAGTGACCTGCTCGATGGTGATAAATTAAAGGAATTCTCGAAAATGGTCTCATTATAATGAGTGACCTACTAAGTTATGAGAAATATAGAGATTTCTCGAAAATAGTCTCTTTGTAATAGGTGACCTACTCGGTGGTGAGAAATTCAGAGATTTATCTAAAATGATTTTCAAAAATGTTCTAAAATCTACTTGTTCATAAAGAAGGTGCTTGTCTTCTGGTCGAAAAAGGATTAAGTCACAATCATGAGTTATCCATACCTTTTAAAACTGGAATCTTAGATATCACATCAAATCAATAATATCCTTACTAAATCTTTGACAACTCAAAATTTATTGGAAATTTGTTGGATTTTATTGAAGATTTTTTCTTATGTAATTTTATGTAAACTTTATACAATGCTTTAAATGTCATGCATGCATTGATTAGTACTTAAAAGTGCATTCTCATTAAGGCTTTATATCATCATATTGCACTAAAGTATCAATAAATTCCTTAACTAAAACATGTTTATAATAACAAGTCTGATAATTTAAGATATCTTTAATTTATGGTAAATGTTTATTTTTAATACAAGTATATCTCACAATTCAAATGATTGATTGATGTGATTAACTATTGAAAGTGAAGAGACAAAAAGAGGACTAAACTTAGAGAAAAGATGTTGGTTCAATTCAAACTGGAACACCATTTGGTTATTGCGTTATAAATGGAGTTGTAGACCTTGGATTTAGGTTTGCTTTATATGTATGGAAAGCGAAGACATAGACTTAAAACTTTCATGGGAGTCCAAGACTCAATTCTGCCATTTTCAAGTTCAAATCTTAACATTAACGGAGAAGTTGGAATCTATCCTGCAACTCAGACACTGTTCGGTTTTCAGCTCATATCTCGAGTTCTAGAAGTCCAAATGAGCTCTGGTTTTTTTTTTTTGTTGGAAAGCTAAGAAAATTGCCCACAACTTTCATTCGTACAATGGGCTCTAATTTTGATGTTAGCAATGACATTTAGTCAGCCAACAATATCAATAACCAGCAGCCAACAATATCAAAAACCAACCACCAAGTCAATGGTTGGTCACCAACTAAATAGTTTGTCAACCAATCAATAGTTCTAAATTTTAGCCTATAAAAGGAGGTATTTGTCATATATTTAGTCATCTTGGTTTTTAGATCAAGATCATGTTCTTGCTTTCTTTCATTATATTTTTGTAATACTTAAGTTTTCCTTTCATTAATCTCTTGTTTATGCCTTTCATCATAACTATATTCTTATCTAGTTTATTTATGTTCTTCTTCTTCATTATATTTAGTTAAGTTAATTATGTCAAGGTGAAAAGGTTTCTCTAATGGTGTTAGAATATGTATAATATAAATTCAACATGGACTTCAATGTTTATATCCAAGAAAGTTTGCTATTAGCATATCTTATCTTTTTATCTTACTAATTATTAATACCTTACTTGTTAAATGACTATCTAGATTTATGTTGTATAACACTTGGTACATCAAATGCTTGATCATTCATAGTCTTCAGCCGACATCGTTGTTATGAGAGGAACTTGATTTATTGTTAACATAAGTTAGCATCATGAATACCGAACAATATTTACAAGTATAGTGTTACTTAGATAAGATGATTGATATGATCATGTTAATAATTTATAATGAGCTAATAACGATAAATCATCCAATTGGAACCTTCTTTATATGTGGTTTCCAGTTGAGTAATAAAAAGAGTTTATATTATATTTATTTGAAATACTATTAGTGGATCCTCTAACCTTGACAACTATTTTTATCATTGTTTAGTCTTCACATCTCAAAGTCCTCTTTAAATCATCATCATCATTATTACTATTATTATTTATAATTTATATAGTTCACCTCCCTATGGTTTGACCCGGTCTTGTCGGGTTATTTATTACTTCGACACTCCTACACTTGGGATAAGACATCAACTCTTTGATCATGTCATGCATCTTTATCTAGTTTGAAATATAGGCTTCATCTTCTTTCCATCCATTTTCCTGATTTGATGGTAGGTGTAAACCTTTAGACAAAAATTTAAAAGGATAGTAAAGTAAATGCTATGAGAAAATAGTAAATTGAATATTTGAATTAAAAGATGACTTTAGAGGTTGGTAATTTGAAATAAAATGTTCATGTATTAAGTTTAAAAATAAAAATATGAAAAATAATGGGAAAATAAAAAAGAAAGAAAACATATAAAAACCTGATGGAAGAGATAAATGAGGAAAGAAAGGTTTTGGAATATAATTTAATGAAATTTGATGTTGTTTAGTTTAAATTTGGTATTGGCATGCATTGGAATCTTGAAAATACTACCCAAAGAACACAAAAGGTATAAAAAAGGATGTAGTTGGAATTAACAAAATTGTTTTCTATTTATATGTTGTATGGCTAGCTATGGAGAAGAGGAAAAGAGAGGAAGAGAGTTAATTATTTTTCTTTGGTTAGTTCTTAGAAAAAACTTTGAAAAACCTTAAGAAAACCAAAGATGGAGAAAAGCTCATTAGATTTTATACGGAAAAATGTAAACTTTTGCATAATATAGGACCAGAGAAAGTAAGATCCCGATAAGTAATGAAAAAGAGAAATAAATAAATGATGGAAGTGATAATAAATGAGACGAGTAATGAAAATGATGACTTCAAAAAATAAATTTAAAGGTATTGTTAAAGTTGAAAAAAGATTTACAAATTTTAGGTTCAAAATTTATAAGATTTGCAAAATTGATAATGAATCTTGATGGATAAAAGAATAAAAAAATCAAAATAAATATGTTTGGAAATAAAAAATGGTGTTAGGGATTTAGTGGAATGATTAATAGTGTCCATACAAGGATTAAACAAGAGAATTTGGATTTTTTGGTGTCCAGTTTTAAGCTATCATGCATAACTCTTAATATGATTGTTGGATCGGGATAAACTTTTATAAGGAATCTCCTAACATATTTTATACCTTAAGCTAAAATTTCAAGTCAGTCAAAGTTCGGGAGGGTTATTTGATATAGGTACAAAACCGATTATGTTTTACAAAAAGTCACATTGAGATATTTTAAATGTAAAATGCTCAAACCAAGCAAAAAAAAAATCCTCCACTTAATAGGCTATGGCGGATGAGTTTGGAAAGAAAGAGAGGCCATAGTTTCTATTTTTCTTCATAAAAATGAGAGTGAAATATCAAAAATTGCTCGATAGGAAGGAATTTAATTGGGTTTTTGAAAGGAAAAAAAAAACCATTGAAGGGTTGTGGGGAGTGAAAATTGGTGAAAAGAAAAGGTTTAAAATGAAAAACAAAAATTGAGAGTTATAAGGAAAAAGAAGAGATATGAAGTATTGGCTTGGAAAATCCTCACAAAAACCATTATAGATCATAGGGTAAGTGATATTTGCCTTGATTTCTTTGTGATATGGATGAATTTAAAAGGATGTTGAAATTTAAATTGTGTGGATGTTAGGGTTTATGGAAGATATAGTGGTAGAATATGTTCTTGTTGTTAATATTTTTTTGGATTGTGTTGTTAAACACATTTCATGGTTTGGGTAAAGTAAAATTATGATGAGAATTGAAGAAAATCCCTATGATTTCTCATAGGGAAACACTCAACCAAAGTTTGAAAAATGGGAATATAAAAGTTGAATTGTATTCATGTGTATTAGTTACTAAATATGTAAATGAGTTGATTGATTTGGAATGTTGAGAAACATTTCAAAGAAAATACAAGGGAAATCGACTTGGATGTCTTGGCCTTTAAAAGAAAGGTTTTTAAATGTGATATTGTATTGGATTGTTGATTTAAAACTTGAATTTCAATGTGATATAATGATCTTGACCAAGAATTTAAAAAGAATTCATAGGTTTTTTATGGAGGCCATTCAGCTAAAATATGTTACAGAGAAAGGAATGGAAAATTGTATAAGAATTTTTATATAATGGTTGTTTATATGAGCAAACAAATGGATTTAAGAATAAATTTAGAAGAAAAAGGTTTAATGAAACACATGATTCTTATAGGTATAGTTTTTGTGCGGATTGTTATTTCAATTATTGTTGAAATTTGAGTTTGAACATGTTAAAACATATCAAGAATGAAGGAAGAGGAAATAAATTTCTTGGAAATTATGTGTTGATTTTCAATAAAAAAAAAATACATGATAAAAAGAAAAGGAATGATAAGAGTCGTCATATTAAGTAAGTTTATACAGACAATCAATGTTATATAGTGATCTAACATGTGTGAAAAAGGTTGAGTCAAATATGTTAAAGTGCTATGTTTGAAAATGTATATTAAGGTGAAGAAGTTAACTAAAATTGAGTATATGAATGCTATTTGACGTGTTTAAATACATGATTATGTGTTGTTGTATGGATAAATGAATATATCTTGAGAAAATGATAAATTTAGTTTTTGTTAAATGATAGGAACATTAAAAAGTATGAATATGTATTGAATCCTATAAATTTACCTTGTTGTTTATTTGTAAACATATGGTAAATAGGAGGCAAGATATGGTTCCTAGGTTGATTCGGTATATTGATAATAGTTTAAGAATCTTGTTGATAAAAGAGTGATTCTAGAGCTGGACAACGTGCTAGTGGAGCAGGACATATACACGTTGCAAGTAGGTGTTCAACACCTCAATTGAAGTTAAAAGTCAGTAAGTTTTATTATTGCAAGTACCTTGTTTTCTTTTAAAGTGTATTGATTATTGGAAATTTAAATAAAAAAAAGGAACAATATTGAAGATCTAACAATTGTATTGGCATCCATGAGGGATAACTGGATTGTTGGCAACCTAATAGGTTTGCCGAAGTTATTGGCATCTATAAGGGATAGCTGAATTGTTGAAAACCAAAAAGGTTAGCTGAATTTATTGTCAAGCATATTGGTTTGCTAGAGTTATAAGCATTTGTCAGTGACACGATTAAATAATTGATATCTTTTCTCAAGTGTAGTAGTGTCAAAGTAATAAATAACTTTGAAAGACTGGGGTCAATCCATAAAGAGATTAAGAATACAAAATCACAAATAATAATAATAAAATGTTAAAAAGATCTAAAATATATGATATTAATGAAAAGATTTAACTCATACACATATATATACTCCTCATTCAATCTATATTCTCAATCTAATTAATAAGAGAAACTTTTTTAATTCGTACACACAAGTATACTCTAGTATATTCAAGTTTTATTTTTATAGCTTTTATTATTTAAGCCTTACTTCAAGAACAATTTCTTATTTTAATCATAATCAAAGTTATAGAGTTCATTTTTTGGTATGGCTTCTTTCTAGAAAGTTTAGATACAAGGATACAATATTTGTTAAGGGAAAAAAACTTAGTTCTGCCCCTAACACCCCTAAAACTACCTTTTTTAGTGACATACACAATTTGTCAAGCAAGGCTCAGTCTGACGTTTTGTAGTTTCTAATCTATATCCCTTTTTTTTACAACTCTAAATTAAACAAGATCAATTCCATTTGGAATATAACATCCATAAATACAAATTTAAACAGAAATATATTTGAAATTATATCATTTACTAGTTCAAACTTTAGCTACAAGTCAACTGATAAAATTGTCTAGTAAATTCAAAATGACCTTTCTTTCATTTTTAATCTATATATGAAATTTTATAACTTCAAATTAAACGAAATTAATCATATTTGAAATTCAACATTCTTAACTACAACTTTCACACAGAAAATATGCATCAAATGCTATCATTTACTAATTCAAAATCCAATTACAAGTCAACTAATAAAACTATCTAGAAAAATTCTAGTTATTAGCTTGATGCATAACAAATTATTTTTATAAAAAAATTCATCATTCAAGGAAACCATTTTTATTCAATATATTCTTTAACATGAATAAACATAATTCCCAAAACAAATCAAATTAATTATATTCATTCTCTATTTAAAATGGCTCACACTATAGTTAAAAAAAAAGATGCAATTTCCTTTAATTTTTTCCCCAACCTTTTTTCCATTTCATCTTTATTAATTCAATTAATACAAGAATTTTAGCAAGACTAAAGCTCCCCCACAATTCTTTCTTTGGCCAAAAATGGTTTAATAGGGATCAAAGCAACCCTTTATAAATTTATCCTTAATTCTACCTTCATTCCATCTATTTATATTATTACTAACACTAACTACTATAATTTTATTCATAAAGGATCAAAAGTGCAATCAAGTAAATTCATTGTTCTTACATTGCCAAATTCTCCATGCATAAATAAGGGTAGATTCTTTTTTTTTGGGTTTTTGTCTTAAACTCATTACCTAATCTTTTCTCATATCAATTTCATGATTAAGACCTAATATCTCCAACTAATACAGTAGTTTTTCTAACTAAAAATTTCACCTAGAGTTCATCCACACAATCCATTAATCCACAACAATGAATTAAATTTAAACATAAAACAAGGTTGCTTACCACTTAATCACAAGAAAATTGAAAATAGAATGCAAAAAATATAAACTTTTATTCTCCTTTATTTTCTTTCATTTCTACCTACCACAAGCTCTCCCAAAACCTTCAAGAAATCTAAATCCCTTCTAACCCTTTGGTAATCCCTTAACTCTCTCTTATCTAATGTTTAATTGGTCTTCAGGTGAAGTCACATAGAACACAAACACAAAACTCTCATTCTCTCTCTGGTTCTTCTTAGCCGACCATGAATGATGAAAATAGCTTTGAGGAGAAGCCTTTAGCAAATTTAAATGACCTCATTTTGTTTATTATACTCTTGCCCCAAACTTCTTATAATTACGACCTAGCTCCTACTTGATCTTTTAAGTTTTCTATTTGCCCAAATGTCTATTTTTATTCATTTTCAAGACTTTCCACTCCTAAAAGAATCTATTTTGATTTGTTCAATCTTCATCATTTTACAAAAGGCACAAGAATTCAGGGACCCAATTCAATTGAAAACAGTGATGAAATTTGAAGGTCAACTAGGAACAAAATTGAAAATATCCAAGACCGAGGATCAAGGTGAAAAAGGTGTTAAACTCAATGAATTATTTTGAAACTTGGAACGAGTGAAGTTGAATTGATTCTTAGAATCAAAATTCAATTGATTCTTAGAATCAAAATTCAATTGAGGACTTTTTTTGCTAAATTAAAAGATTAGAAGATGAAATTAAAAGGGGGTTAATGACCTAATTTAAGTCAAAAACCCAAAAATAACATTGTTCTATTTAAATGAAACAGCGCGTTCTAATGTTGTTTTGACCAAAACGATGTGTTTTGGATCAAAACAACATCTATTTGGTCAACAAAAGTAAAAAAAAAATATATATATATATATATATATAAAGTAATAGTTTTAGACAACATGTCATTTGGCATTGTTTCGTCATGCCTTACCTTTATGCTAGAAAAGTTGTCTGTGAAGCCATTTTTGGAGGTCATTTAATGCTTCATCTCTTCTCCAAATTGGATAAAAGACACAACATCTTCATCCTCTGACTTTATACCACACCCCTGTCACTTTCTTTGCTAGTTTGCAGCCCTAGCCGCTGTAATAAACAGCTAAAACCTCTGACCTGACCAACTTTGACAATATGGTTTTATAGTATCAAGTTGCTAGTTTGTGGCCAACAATTAAGATGATTCCCAAGGAAATAAATACCTATAAACCATGCCCATAAAACACCTCATGTTCTTCTTTCATCCCTTATAAATAGGGATGAATTTCATGTAGAAAAGAAAAGGGAAGATGGAGCCAAAGTAAGCTTCTACACCAGTTTTTAAAGGAAAAAAAAAACCAACAAAACCCCTTTTTCTGCCTCTATCTTCACTTTCTAAAAACATTGATCAGAACCAACCCTAGTCCAACCTCAACACCATATTTTCCAACCTTTTCCACTGCCTTTTCACCATTTCAAATTAAAACATAAACCAAACCCCTCAACCTTAGTATCTTTAATAACTCCATTATTCCTCCTCTAGTGAAACTCCTCCATCTCCTAGTTCAACAACATCATGAGCAACCTTCTAGTCCATCAAAGAATAACAGTGAGTAACGCCATCTTTCAGTATTGCACTAGCTTCAACAAGGTAGCAATTTCTTCCTCTTCCAGCAATCACTGCAGATCACCATGCCACTATTGAGGCACCACCAACCGATGTTCAAAACTCCCTTCTTATCCAAGTAACACTTCCCTCTTCCCTTGATTATTCATGAATGAAGAAGCATGAGGATAACATGAATCTTTAATTCATGTTACTAGCATTTTTGCCAGAAAATGAAAGCCATTAGGTTAGACCACTAGTAAAGTAACTAGGCCCAACCCAGGCCCTTTTTTTTTGGCTGAGCTTGGATGTTTTATTAAAAAAAAAAAAAGAAGTTTGTTAGGTTGGCTTTAAACCTAACAAGAACCAAGTTGGGCTGAGCCTCGAGCCAATCAGTGTGCTTGTTCTTGAGCCTTAGGCCAATAGGCCCAGCCTATGTGGTTGGGAAAAGCCCATCCCAAAAGCCAAGGGCGTATTTGGCTCGCATCAATTTTGCTAAGGAATAAGGCCTTGTTTTTATCTTTAAGGCATGTTTTCCAAACATGATAGCATTTTTAATGCATTTGATTTCAGGCTAAGGGTGTGTTTGATAATTACGGTCTAAGCCTTTTCTTTTAATTTTAATTTGTCATTATTTTAGGGTCTAACCAAACAAGCTTTTAAAAATTTCAAAAAATTCTAAAAAAAATCATGGACCGTTTTGAAATTTTTATGGGTCCATTAAGTGTTTTTCCAATAATTTTTGCCTAATATCATGCAATAGACTTACACTATAATATGCGAATCCAATATTAAAAATACCTTATTTTCTCCAAAAATTCAAAAAAAAAACATTAAAAAATAAAAAAAAACCCTTTATTTTAGAAAATATAATATGTTCTTCTTCAAGAATTTCATATAATACTAGGTTGTAGACTTACACTGCAAAATGTGAATCCGGTGTTAAAAATACCTAATTTTTGTTTAATTTTTTTTAAAAAAAATACCTAATTTAAAAAACACAAATAATATGTTTTGTTTTGTGCATACAGCCAAATCCTACAAGTTTTTCATGCATATCTTATAAAAAATACAAAATCATATTTTTATCATATTTTAAATACAAAATGGATATCATAACCAATTTGTGATTATCTATTAGGGTTTGGCCAACATGTCAAAAACCCCATAACAGTTATTTTATTTAGTATTCGAAGTGTTAGAATTTAGTTATAGACTTTAATATTTAGGGGTATAAAATTACACTATAAAGTATGCTTTTAGGTATTAATGATACAAAATAGATAATAAATGTGATGCTAAAAATTGGGTCATGGAACGATTAGGATTTAACCTAATAAGATAGAGATTTTCTCACGAAGAGAGATCTGCCTTAAATTTTAGATGAGATCAACAAATAAAAACATGACTTAGAATAACAATTAATCAACAATGTAGCTTACCTTGGTCTATCTAAGGTTCGAGAAATGATCCTACTCGATAAGGAGGTCCCTATTTTATCAAACTAAAATCTAACCATTATAAGGTCAAGAAATTAATTGTGTTTTTTTAAATTTTAGTCAAATCCTATTGGATAATCATAAATTGGTTATGATATAGGATTTGTATTTTCAAAGTATGATAAAAATGCAATTTTTTTTAGAAAATATACGTGAAAACAAAAATTAGAATATGGCTGTAATGTAATTAAAACATTTGGTTAATTAATTTTTTTAATCTTTTTATCTTCTTTTCTTTTTTATACTATTTATTTAACATAAAATAAAATGCAAACACACACACTCACCCACCTCATTCTTTCCACTAATTACTCACACACTCTACAATCTTCACAAACCATAAAAATTCAAAATTTAACAGTAAATGAAACACACATATTAAACATCTAAAATTTACAAAATAGACCTCCTAAAGATTAAAAAATATTTGGAGAAGTTGCTAAAAACTCAAGAATAGTGTTGGAAAATTTCCGGAAGTGGTGGAACAATGACGACGTGTGGGTTCACACGCTGTTACCCATTGAGGGCTAAAACCTAATGGATCTAAGCATTGTTTCTTCCTTTTTCTTCTTGTGCTGACAATAATCTCATTGTCATTTGCAAAACTAAAAAATCAAACAATACAGTTGACTTTATTTTCCTCTTCCATTCGATTTGTTTTATGCTATTTTAGGGAGGCAGTGTTTCTTCATATGTCGCTGCGAGGAGGAGCTAGTGCTATGGTGTGTTGCTGGCTATGGCTCGATTTTAGTTAGTGTTGAAGAGTTGGTTGTCGTGGGTCTTTGGTTGGTGGGAGTATATGGAGGAGGGTGGTTGTATAAAACCATATGTATTTTATTTTTTATTTTTTATTTTTTATTTTTTATATTTTGATATTTTTAAAAAAGAGAGTATCAATTCTGACCTGATGAGAAAAATAAACAATAATTTTGAAATTGATGCATTAATAGTTAAACGTTCAGAAAATAAATTAATTTTTTTTTAATTTCAAAACAGAAAAATATCTATATCTCATAATCTATTTCTCTTATATAATATCTCTATGAAAAACTCTAAACTAATTTTAATTTTAATATTGAAGGGTTTCTTTTATAGATAATATATACCCACAATCCAATTTTTGCTGTCCACGAAGAAAACCTAATTAAATCCGATGGAGTTATTTCGATTTTATCTAAATTGAATGTGGCTCCCAGGCAATACCAACAATTTTCTAAAAGATTCAACTACTGATGCGGACAATATATGATGGAAAAAAACACACAGAATAATCTTCTTGACGAACAAAGTAGAGAATTTTCGTAAAAAAGAATGTGAACAGTAAAAAGAGCGGCTTGCCCTTGCCAGCTTTCACTTTGCAAAATGTATTGTAACCCATTAGAAGAGAAGAGACACAAACAAGACAGCTTTTTACGAGGGCCCACGCGTTTGGCCAGTAGACATCCAGCTAAAGTAACCTAACCTACACTTCACTCCCCATTATTGTCGATTCCTCACGTGGCTACCTATAATTGGTTCGTTAAACTGGCAAACGTCCTCATTTCAATAATCACAGCTGTATGAATTTCTCTCCCAAGCCAAAGGCACACTCTCCCCTTTCCGAACACAGAATCAAATGATAGGTATAATAGAACCCGTCACCGCAGTAGCCTAATGACCTGTCACTCTCCCACTAATAATAATAATAATACTATCATATCACATGCATTGATTCACCAAATGGACAAAAGTGGGACCCATCCAGCCAGACTGTATCAAGCGCCCATTACGGTGACTGTTTGTTCGATAGAATAATCCCAATTTTGTGGGCCCCGAAAATATAATGTTTAACAAACTACACCTTTATCATCTAATTAACACTCACTTTTTGATTTTGTACCTCATCTACGAAATATTACAAGTACACCCTTTAATTGCACTTTTTGCCTCATCTGCTGTTAAAGATCATGACTTGACAATTATTTTTCTCCACAAAATGTCACATTCACATATGTTTTGCCCCAGAGATAAATAAAAACTTCAAATAAAATACATAAATTTATGATGATCCTATAAAGCTAAACTATAAATGAAATTAGAATAACTCATACAAACTCTAGTACTAATTTGATTTATCATAAACACTATAGATAATATAAATCTTTTCAACATTTTAAATAACTTGTAAAATTCGGAATTTTATTGTTTTTCTTATTTATACTTATTCTTCTCTCACCCATCTCATCTCATTCATAATACAATAATAAAACTAAAATATGTTTCTTTAGATAGTATTTGTTATTCGAACAATATTAACTGGACATGACTGGATTAGATAAGTAATTGTCTTGTCTTGTATTGGTGTGTTTTGGACAAGATAACTTATCATATTTTATTTTTGATAGATACTGGATGGAACTCAGCCGATTCAGGACCTGGACCAATCCGAGTTTAAAAACAATAGAGGAAGAATTGATCCAACTTGACCCATTAAAAAATCAGGTAAAAAATCCATTGACTTTTTTTTGAATTATTTTTTATCAAAACGACGTTGTTTTGAAAAAAAATTTCTTGTTAAAACAATGTTGCTTTGGATTTTTTTTTTTAATTTGGATCAACTTGAGTTGATCCTTTTGAATGGTGACTCGGGTCTTACCCCAGGTCAATCCTTGAGTCAAGTTTTAAAACTATGATAATAATTATTTTTATCCTTATATTGACTTGGTTCAACCCAGGATGACCCTCCTAAACTATGACATAGACCTTTCCCTAGATCGACCTTCAAATTGGGTTTTAAAATTATGATAATAACCACTTTTATCCTTATATTGACCCAGATCAATCCAAGTTGACCCTTTCATTCCGTGACTCGAGCCTTGCCTTGAGTCGATCTCCAAGTTGGGTTTTAAAACTATGATAATAACTATTTTTATTCTTATGTTGCCTCGAGTCAACTCGGCTTAACAATCCTGACCCATGCCTAGGTCGACCCTCTAATTAGTTTTTAAAACTACAATAATAATATTTTTTTATCCTTACATTGACTTGAATCAATGATCAACCCGACCTGTGACCCTAGCCCAGCCTTAAGTCTACTTTCGAGTCAAGTTTTAAAACTACGATGATAACTATTTTTATCTTTACATTAACTTGAGTCAATGATCAACCCGATCTGTGACCCGAGTCTTGCCCTAGATCGGCTTCCTAGTCATATTTAAAAATTATGATAATAACCAGTTTTATTCGTATATTGACTCAGATTAACTTGGGTTAACCCTTGTATAGAGAATTAGACAAGCTTGTCTTACCCTTTTTAGTGGGACAAAAAAATTCTCTACTAGAATAGGTTTGGATAAAATTAAAAAATAATTTTTTGTTGTCCAAAAGTGCACCAAACAACTTGATAAAAAATTGTCATGCCCATCTTTATCTAGCATATCAAACAAGTTAATATTTGAAGAGTTATTATGTGTTTTATATTAATTACATATGCTAGAAATCCTATTTGATCTTGTTGGGTTTATAATAACTCTTTTCTTTTAGTAAGATAGTTTATAATGATATTGAAATTGAGATTTTTTTACTTAAAGTATTGCCTCTTATCCCTTGGGTAAATAACTAAATATGTTCTTGTATAATTGAACAAGTCTTTGCTTTGTTATTATGTTTTTTAATTATGTCTATCATATCCTTGTATAATATCCAATTCCCAAATATATTCTTCTATCAAATATTTCTATCTAAATCAAAATAAATATATTTTTCATTTTAAAAATATCCCTCAGTTATATAATATCATAAAAAAACTTTTCATTAAATTTCTCAATTTTTTAATAAATAAAAAGATTTAGAATACTCAATCATTCAAAATTTTAAAAAAATAAACTTATATTATTGTACAACACAAGGGCATTCTCAACATAAAAAAAATATAATTATATCAAATTGAATGAAAATTTTGATAAAAGTGCATTTTGAAAAATTGAATATTATATAAGGACATAATAAATACAATTAGAAACTTAGTGACATATTAAAGTCACACTTGTTCAAATATACAAGAATAAATATAGTTATTTACCCTTTATCTCTTAGTGAAATAGGTTACCATCCAACTGGATGTAAAATCTTCACATAAGAAAAAAGCAAAAATACTTTGAAAAGAAAAACATTACGTTATATTATTTACTTAAACACAAACATTAAATACAAACATAATGAACAAAATTTTCTAATAAAAATAAATTTAAAATCTACAAGTGACTATGAAAATCCCCATATAAGTAAACATTTCACTAAAAGTTATTACCGACATGCCATAATTTTAATAACAAATATAAGTTATAGTATAAAGGGTTCATCTACCTCAATTTAAATCAAGTTGCAAAGTTGAAATCAAACACGATGAAATTGAAATAAAGCCAATGCTTGGAAACTGTTAAACATGGAACTTCAAATCTTTCATAGCTTAGATCAGGTTGTTACCATTTCTTTCTTTGGTACAAATTCTTTACTTGATTCTTACTTCAATTCTCTTGATACTATCATCAATGGATCATGCATATACTCAATTTAACATACATGTTATATATTTTACTATCATGACAATTCAAAAGTGTATTTTTCATACTTGAAGTTGTGCCTCGTACTTTTGACCATCTTAATATAATCTTCTTAAATCTTCTCTTGAGGGTTCACTATTCATGATATTTATTTATGAAATCATCCGCTTTTATCACATCAAGACAAAAGTAAATTCATCCCCTAAGTATGTATCACACGGTTCCCTAAAGAATAGGTACCATCTTGTTTCTAATCCTATAATTCCCAATAATTTTTAATCAATAACCCAAATAGTTGACGATACACAATAACTATAAAATGTTTATCACATTACATATATATCTCACTTTTAATATTTCTTAGACCAATGTCTCAATTGTCAATATAATACCCTAAAAACCAACTCAACTGTTCCTTAAAATATTATACCTTTATAACTCTTTTAATGTATTCTTGACTCAACCAATATTGGTTCAATCTTATGTGGACTGCCAAAACTCTTTTCAAACTTACTCCATATATAAATACAATTTATTTGCCCAATTAGCTTCTAACACTCTAAAGTTGTGTTTACTAACATGCTCTATATTCTCATTATCCAACTATTAAATGGGTTCTTCTAACCTACGGGGGTCTTTCACACAATTAAATTTCCTTCCTCCATGCTTCATGCCCATTAACATAAATCTCAATGATATATTTATACCTTTTTTATATATAAATCAACATCTTATCTTATGCAATTATTCTCCTTATAATACTAGCAAATCAGATAGTTAATCAAATGTCCTGGCAATCAAATGCATTGACATCATTAGCTCCTCTCAGAGCAGCTAGTTAAATCAAATGTTCTAGTCATCAATTTCATTGATTCCACTAGGTCCACTTAGGGCAGCTAGTCAATCAAACATCCCAGTCATCAATCTTGTTAATGCCATTAGCTCTTTTCAAACAACTTGTCAATTAAATATCATGGTCATCAGTCTCACTAATGCCAATAGCTCCACTCAAGGCAGCTAATCAATTAAACATCTCCGTCATTAGTCTCATTGATGCCACTAGCTCCACTTAGGGTAGCTAGTTAATCAAATTTCGTGATCACCAGTCTCATTGATGTTACTAGCTCCACCCAGGACATCTAATCAATCAAACATCTCGGTCATCAGTCTCACTAATACCACTAGCTCTATTTAGAGCAACTAGCCAATTAAATATACTAGTCATTAGTCTCACTAATGCCACTAGCTCCACTCAGGGCAGCTAGCCAATCAAACATCTTGGTCACTAGTCTCACTGATGCCACTAACTCCACTAAAGGTAACTAGTCAAATTAAGCTTTTCATGGATTTTACATTTTGACAATTGCATATCCATTATATACATATATCAAGTTCATTTTGTTAATCAAAATCAACACTTTATACATAAATGCATAAACTTGTTTCCATATAGCATCTATCAGATTTCACTCTAAATAACCTATTAATAACCTGACAGTCAATCGTATTGACATAAATAGCTCCACTCAGGATAACTAGTTAATCAACCTTTTTTTTTAATATTTACATTCATATAAATACATGCACATTTAAAGAATTTTCAATTCTAAAAGCTTAAGAAATTCTATAAGCAGAAAAGAGTGTAGTGCACCTACCTTGAACTTATGTGCATATTGTTGTTTCTTGTTGTTTTCCTATTCCCGTAGCCTTTCTTGTACCACCAAGGATACAATTATCATCAATAATGCAACTAGCACCACTATTTCAATTCACTTCTCATCCAAGTATTATTTCAAACCATTAACAAGGAAAATCCTTAAAATTCCATACACATACATATTTTTGTTGTTGTTCATACTTACTCTTATCAATTCAAATGTTAGAACCCTCAATTAACATCAATTATAAGCAAATATTAGAAATTGATTATTCCTAACTAGTTTAGTCCACCCAACCCCAAACACTGTTCAATGTTTTAATCATAACTAAAGTTGTAGAAATCAGTTTTGAGCATGGTTATTCTCTATCAAAAGATAAAACATAAAGACATGACTTTTATGAAGGAAGCAACACCTATATTTTCCATCTACACATATAAAATCACTCATTATAACAACATAAGAAATTTATCCAATACTATGGCGGTCTAGACCTTTCCTCGGTCTTTAGCTCATATCAAGAATTATATAACTCCCAATTAATCAAGAATAGTTTCATTTGAAATTTAACATATGTATCTACAACTTTTATAAAGAAACTAATTCCACATTCTATCTTTTTAAAACCCAAAATCAACAATCACTTTAGCATTTGAAATCTCTCCAAAGTTATGTTAATTTAGACCTTTACTCAGTTTTTAGCTGATATTTTAAGTTATATAATTTAGTTTTAATCAAGACTAATTTCATTTAAAAGCTAACATTAATATTTGTAACTCTTATAAAGAAACCAACTCCAAATTAAATCATTTTGAAGGTCTAAATTTAACTAGAAGTTGAATAGTCAAAACATTTATAATCAAACTATCTTCAACACAACTCATGAATTTTTCCTAAACTTTCTTCCATGAATAAACTTAACTCAACACAACTAAGTTATATTTTAATGACAATTAGATATATAGTTTAAGTCAATCTATCCTCATTTTTAAATTACCTATTTAGTCGAACCATACTAATAAGAGAATCAAAGTTTTCTTTTCCATTTTTCATGAAATTTTCACCTAATCCATTCTTAAAACACATGTTTTTAGCATTCAAGTATTTATTCCAAAGTCATTTGAAACAAGAATTTCAAATCAATTTTCCTCCCTTATTACTAAGTTTCGGCCAAGTCTAAGATTATAGCCTTTTGGATTCTTTTCTTTTCTTTTTTTGTTTCCATACATTAATAACATTATATTTGACCATACAACATGATTTCAATATAATTTCAACTAGCCTTAACAAGGAATTTCTATCTTTCCTTTACTAAAAGTTTTGGCCCAATCATGACATCTAATCCCTATAAAGATTTATTGGTCTAGAACACATTTTCAAGCATCAATAACATCATTCATAATCAATTATCACATTTAAACCAGCAAAACATCCATCTTTTAACTTTCTAAACCCTAGCTCAAATCATATAACACACTAACCTTTTAGTTCTTTCAACTACACATCAAAATAAGAGAAATCAAGCATAAATCACTTACCCATAGTTCCCATGACAAGATTAAGTGAATTTCTCTAGCCATTTCCTCCATTTCTTATTCCTTTTTTTCGAACTCAAGCTTCCTCTCTCTTGATTTCAAGCTTTCTCTCTCTAAATTTTCTATTCTAACTCTTCAATCTTTCATTTTTTCTCTCAAATTTTTTTGTTCCTTTAAAGATTTATGTGTTTTAAATCATCGAAAACCCTTTAATTTCTTGAAATTCTCTTTAAGATTTTCACCCTCTCAAGCTCTTTCTCTCTTTTTTTCTCCCTTTACCATGGCTAATCGGATTTTTAATAAGAAAATGAGGGGCTCTATTCAATTTATTTATAAGTTTGCCACTCATTTATGCCTCAAATTGTTTTCTCATAGACTACCTGGTTTTCTGCTTAAATCATTATTCATTACCAAACTCTAATTGACTTGAAGTTTTAAACTAAGTACAATAGCATGTCAAGAGATCTTTTGCAAATTTTCAGCCCGATCCAATGGTCAGATTGAAAGTTAATCGTGATAGCTTAAAACTTGTCAGTAGGTGATTTTTATGTCAAAATCTAAATTTTCTTATTCAATCATTACTTAAATTATATCAATAATTTCACTAAGTTCTTGGAACCATTTTATCATTCCAAAATATATTTATTTTATCTTTTATCATTTATTTTATTTACAAACTTATTATCGTTATATGGTAATGTTATCGGTTTATTTTTTTATTGTTATTTTTTTATCCATTGAAACTCGTTATCAGGTGTGCTAAAGTTAGAATTTTAATCTAAAATTCATAGCCCTCGTCTTAACTTCAATAATACTTGTATATTTATTTACAGATATTATCTTCTTCATATACGTCACATTTATTATTATTTCTACCATTTATTTATTTCTTTTTATCCCGAGCTTCCATTACTCATTGAGATCTCAATCCTACATTTATACGGGGATTTACAATAAAATTATTAATTCTTCTCTCATTAAATCCCTTATGATATCTAGGCATCGTTCAGTTTCTCATTTCATTTGTAGTTTGCTTATTAGAGAAATTCTTATTAGAGAAATTGTATTTTAATAAAAGTTTTTAAACTATTTTTCAATTCCTTCCAATTAATTATTGAGTGCCATAAGTTTTGATTTTTTTTTCTCTTTGATGAATCGAAGGACAAGGTAATTGCTATTGTTATAACCCAATTTTTGACCATTTTTATTTTTATTTTTATTTTTTATTATTATTTTATTTACTGAAAAGGATAAAAAATGATGATGATGATAAAAAAATAATAATAGTAAAATGAGATAAATGAAGAATGAATTAAAATTTGGGTT
>Ga0325402_1001083_pt1 | contig 21404 bp, 15 predicted proteins | sample PopdelMetagenome_22_FD_207212 | JGI IMG/M metagenome (GOLD analysis project Ga0325402, IMG submission 207212) | Populus deltoides microbial communities from Bellville, Georgia, United States - Xylem-PdKOR-R3 | ecosystem: Host-associated > Plants > Phyllosphere > Stem > Wood/Secondary xylem...
TGATCAAACAAGTTGAAGGGTTGCTAGATAAATATTAGTAATATAAATATTTAAGTCTACATGTTTGTCTAGCTTTACTTATCCTCAAGAAAAATGACTTATAAAGGATGTGTATGAACAATCATTCGATCAACAAAGTAACTATAAAAAATAGTTTTTATAGTCATCATCTAAGTAATATGCTTAATCAATTAATCAACTTTAAAATGTTCTAAAAATCAATTTAAAAAAACGAGCATCATTAAATTTGATCAAGAAGTATTGAGAATAGAATATTGCACTGAAAAACGACATGTAAATCTAGGGTTATTAAAGGTACTTTTTTAGTGCGTGTTTAATAATATAGTGTATAATATTTTTTAATTGAAAATATATTAAAATAATATTTATTAATAATTTTATTTTTATTTTTAATATCAATAGTTTAAAATTATAAAAAATATTTTAACAAAATATGAATTTGAAACACAAAAGATACCACGAAACTTTTGCAATATGCTTGAGTACATTTATGCAAGTATGATCAAGTATTCTAACGTTTCTTGAATTAATTCATGAGGACTAGTTAATTAGTTGTCAGTAAAGTACAAGGACTAAATTATAATTAATTTTTTAAAAAACAATGACAGGTGAAAAACAAAAACAATAGAGGGGAAGAAGGGGGTCAAAAATAAAATTCTAGAGATGAATTGAGAGAGAGGAAGTACAGAAGCATCTTCAGCTAGAGGCAGTGAGAAAGAGAGAGTGATAGGGGTTCTTAGCTCTCTCAGATCTGAAGTTTTTGTAATTGAATCGAAATCCAAAGAAAAAACCATTCTCAGTTTTGACTTTTTGCTATCGGTATCCAAAGACTACAAAATGGACGCATTGAGGAAACAGGCCAGCAAGTTGAGGGAACAAGTAGCCAAGCAACAACAAGTAAATAATGATTCTGTCTATCTATCAAACTTGCCCTTTTTTTCACTCTTAGATCTTCTCAATTCTGGTCTTTAACATCTTAGTCTCTGATTGTTTGTTTACTGGAAAAAATGTGCAAAAGTGAAGGATTGAAACATTTGTTGGATTTGTTTTGTTTTTTTTTTATCATCTGGGTTTTAGTATACGTTTAAAATAAGTGGATTTAGCTTAAATTGTTAAGTGGGTGCTTGCCTGTTAATGGGATTTAAGCGTGTTGCTTTTGTGCAATATCTGGTTTTTATCGAGTAAACTGTGGAGTTCAATTATTTGCAAACAACTTGAGCACGCATAATGATGTGGATGAGGGGAGTTAATATCCATCAAAACTTTGTGATTAGAGAAAATGATCGAAGTTAGCAATGTCAAATTTATGACTAAGGCAAATCCTTTTGTTGTTGTCAAATTTAAGCCCGCCCATATAGTGAACTAAGTTTAAGGTTTCAAATGTGTGTTGCCATTAATAGCAGCCTTTTAAACAGGAAGCAAATGTAGTTAGAAAGTTTTTGTGCTACATATGTCCAAATATGTGTGCCAGTTCATCTTTGTGCATTTGAGCAGTTAGATTTTTTAAACCACTCAAATGATTTGTATATAGGAAAAAACACTAATTTTACTGGATCACACCTGCTTATGGGTTTTATTTAGAGTGAATTAGAATTGCCACAGACATTTCATTCTTAGCAGTGGCATGCTGCATGGGGCAAATAGAAAGGTTTAAGATGCGGAAGACCTGGTCTTCTTTTGAAGTTCTCACTAGAATGATTTGGACCATTTTAAACTTCTATTTAAGAATGTTTTTCTTCACTTACTACCAGCTTCTTTTGTGACCTTCATGCTGGCTTTTTTTTTTTGGATTAATAAAGGAAGGATAGTATTCAAAAGAAAGGAATCTATGAGTACATCTTTGAGATTAAGCCATTGTTCAACAACAGAAAAAGAAGGGATAAACCTTATTATATAAGAGAGCTACAGTATCCTTGAATATCAGTTAGGTAAACGCCTGAAAAGCCCCCCAAGTGTTGCACCATAAAGCAGCAAGTAGCACTACCCTATAATACCAAAATTGTCTCAAGGTTAAATATCCATGAAGATTCTAGCATTCCCCTATATCCAAAATACTAAATATCTGGAAAGACAGAACATATCTATAATATCTTGCAATCCACTCCCAAAAACCCATAGAGGATAGACCATCCATGATTCCCCGCCAAAGGGAAACATTTTGAGTCAAACTTCATTACCTTTGTCATTCTTTTAATCTTGCCTTGCTCATGGTTCTTATGCATGAGGTGTGTCCACAGAATTTTTTTTTCTCAATTTGGTGAAATGTACGTGAAATTATATATTTGCTTAATACACTCTGATCAGCCATAATCTGAAGCTGGTTGGGTTTCACATTCAGCATACAAGTTTAGAAATCATGATGAATATACATTCTTAAACATTCAACATTTATAAGTTTGATATATTGTCTTCTAATGTTCTGTGTTAGATTGTGTTCATTGTATTGAGAAACCTCAGACCAATCAACTTTGACTGTCTTCATGTATTCTTTAGAAAAATTGCTTATTAACACCTACTAATGTTTTTTTTAGGCTGTCATAAAGCAGTTCAGTGGCACAGGTTATGAAAGCTCAGATGTAATGGTAATTGATGAAGTCGAGATGCACAGACATCAGCAGCTAGAGAAGCTGTACAGGTCGACACGTTCAGGGAAGGTGGGTTCATTTTGCTGCCTTGAGATGAAAATTAATATTAAACTAGTTCACATACTCCAATAATGTGCTATACCCTTTTAAGAGAAGTAATTATTTTGTTAATGAAATTATGTTTAGGGAAGTGCTTATCCTTTGATGAATTTGTGTGAGAAAGGGTTTGTGGATGATGAAAGGTTGATCCCACATTTCAGTAGATGACATGCTAAATGAATTTCTTCATATGACAGCAAGGAATTCGACACTAACATTCTTTTTAAACATCCTTTTCTGACTCAACTGGGAATCTGATGGTTATCATGCTAGACAAGAACTGCCTTTATGTTACAATCAAATTCCTGGTTAAGTGTACAAAATCTGGCTATCTATTTCTTTTTCTATGTGCATTGCAAATGTCAATAACCTCAAATCTTCTTAATAGCTTTCAAATGTCTTATACCTGAGTACCTGTAAAAGAAAGTCTTGTACCAGAGTCCATTTCCACTACTCTATATTATTTGTAGATAAGTTGTGTGCACTTGTGACTTTGCTTGCTGTTAAGCTGCTTGAGTATGGTTTGAAGTCTCATATATGTGGTAATTGAGCTCTTGGCGAGGGGAAATTAGTATGATATATGAAATGGAGGCTGGCTGCAAGTTTTGGTGAACTTGAAACACAATTTGCGTGATTGTTTGAGTCCTTTTTTGTTGGTCATGGCTTGAAATGACATGTGTGTAATGCTTGGTCAGTAATTTCTTTTTATTGTCAACTTTTGCAAAAATTGATGCTGACTGTTTGAGTCTTTTTTTTGTTGGTCATGCCTTCTTGAAATGACATGCATGCAATGCTTGTTCAGTAATTTCTTTTTATTTTTCAGCTTTTGCAAAACTTGATGATTGGTGACACAATTCATCTATGTTAAATTCAGTATGTCTTATCTCACTTTATTATATAATCAGCGAGGTTTGAGAGGGACGGCATAACTATTAAAATAAAGGCACTGCATCAATATTCTGGTTGTAGTTTCAAGAAAACAATATTGCAAAGAAAGGGGCTTTGGTTTATATTTACACAGCTACTTTATATAGAACTTTATTTTGTCATGTTGTCCTTAGTTCACTAGCTTTGGGAGAGTTCTCATGACTCTGATAGGCATCAAATAGGCTTTAATCACTATTTTCTTATTCTTGCAAATTTCTTATATTTAAATTGCTATTTTCTTATATGTATGATGCCTTTTGTTTCAGGATTTTCAGAAGGATGTTGTTAAAGCAGCGGAAGTCTTCACCGCCATAGGGTACCGACATATTGAGGCAGGTGAAAAAACAATTAATACTCCATCCAACCACATTCTATTGATACTGGGGAATGTAAAAGTGGATTGAATGAACTTGATTTTGGGTTCCTATATACATATATATTTTTAAATGTTTTAGTGACATGTAGATGCTTTCATACTTTCTTTTATATAATACAAACTTTGTGGTAGTTAGGAACCAAGTTGTCAGAGGATTGCTGCAGATATGGAACTGAGAACATCAATGATAACATGTTAGCTAAGGCTGCAGCTATATATGGTGATGCTCGTAAACATGTGGAACAGGAGCAGGATGACTTGAATCGCCTGTTATCTTCACAGGTTGACTTTTTACCCTGTACAGATGGAAATAATTTCTGTATGTTTTATGATGGAAACTTAGGTGCATGTAATTTATTGTTTCATAGTAGCTATCCTTCGTACATTTCGGAACTCCCAAATTTGTTTTTTTAAGTTGTAGTTTTACAGGTTAGTATTTCTGCTTGTGTTGGTTGAGGCAAAATGAGAGCTATGTTCTTTTTCCTTGCTGAAAGTACTGCATCATGGATATCATGCAGAGGATTATACTTGTGGACTTTTTGCAAGTCAGAGTAGTTTTCTTTTGCAGTTGAATTTCAAGCTTTTCCACATTGCGACAAGAAAAGCAAATAAATACAATTGAAAAACTTTTGATATAAATAATCTATTTTGATGATTACCACAAAATAAGATTTGAGCTGTTGAATTATCAGAGGCCAATTATTGCTGCAACTATTCATGAATTGACCTAGAGATGAACATTATAATTCTTCTTCTTCTTCTTCCATCTTTCCAGGTTTTGGAACCCTTGAGAGCAATGATTAATGGCGCTCCTTTAGAAGATGCCCGCCATCTTGCTCAACGATATAGCCGGATGAGACAGGAAGCAGAGACCCAGGTAATTAGAAAGCTGCTCATCTGCTGCATTAGTGTTACGTAATATTGTATGATCATCATGCTTCGCTTCTTGTTCCATACTTTTGATATTTGCTATAATCTCATCATTCGTGATTTCATATTGACCATTAAAAGCAAACAGGCAGTTGAGGTTTCCAGAAGACAAGCACGAGTACGGGAATCTCCAATTCCCGAAAATGTTTCAAAGCTGCATGCAGCAGAAGCCAAGATGCGAGAAATAAAGGCTAACATGGCAGTTCTTGGTAAAGAAGCTGCAGCTGCATTAGCTGCTGTTGAAGCACAACAGCACAGATTGACTTTCCAACGGCTTGTTGCCATGGTATGTTTGATTTTTCAGTATAGAATTTTCTACTTTGAAGCCTAAACAATTCATGGAGTTTCATATTTATGATTAGCATACATTATTGAAGGTTGAAGGAGAAAAAAATTATCATCTTAGAATTGCTGCTATTCTTAGTGAGGTCGAAGCTGAGGTCAGTTCAATCTCCATTTTTTTCATGAATAAATTTCTGTCAATCTGAGCAATGCAACTTACAGTCTGAAACTTGTGTCAGATGGTCTCGGAGAAACAGCAAAAAGAGTCTGCTCCTCCAGTGATTCTGCCTCCTGTTATTCCATCAGAAAATGGCTTGGAGAAAAGCACATACTTTTTGGCTGAAGTAAGTATTCTACATTAGACAAGGTTGGGTTTGCAAGTCTCTTCAGAAAGAACATGTTATTTTACATTATTCTGATATTTGCATGCTATGCTTTACATAAGTTTCAAGATTATGCTGATGCCCCTATCTAGTACATTGAAGGGGCTTGTTGTTGACTTGTTAGAGTTCTTGTAAACAGTTCACCTTTATAAATATTTCCATAAAGAATTTATCAAGAGACAGATGGTGTGATTGAATTGTATATCATGTTGATTTCTGTCATGTGGATGAATGGCTCCTGTTGGCAAATGCTGCTAGCCAGGTCATTCTGATTATTATTTTCCGTGCACGGGGGTAATTCTTCAAATCCTCCCAGATACCTCTCCAAATGTGTGCACAAATATTGAGACTTCATTTTAAGGGATACTTGCCATTTGCCGACCTGACTTTTTGCTGTTGACTCCTGTTGGCAAACCATACATGGCCAATCCTGCCTTTTATGTACAGGAGCTCAATAAAAAAGACTCTGTGGGAACAAGTCCTCAATCCCTAAATCCTGCATAGAGCTTGTCTTGTCAGAGGAGAGAGATTATCTTCTAAAAGAAAATAAAAGGGAGATTAATCGTTGAAAACATGGAATTTCATGGATGGTTCCAGCTGAAAATTTGCATCATTTACTTTAATCTTTATGAAAAGCAGGCGTTACAATTAATCTAGTTCCTGTTGCATGCTTTCTTTATCAAATATATTGTGTTTTAGATAGAGCTTAAGTTGTAAAATTTTGGTTATATCTTGCAGGCAACACATCCTTTTTTCGCTGAGACAGAGAAGGAGCTGAGCTTGGCTGTGGGTGACTACATTGTTGTCAGAAAGGTTATCTGGATTTTCCTTGTTACTTTGTTACTGTTGCAATTGCATTTGGAAGCATCCTCATAACAGATAGATCATCCATGTGCATTTAGAAGTTCTTAACTGCTCTTCTGCATGGAGCATAGAAAAGGAGCTGGCATGTTTCTCTATTTGATTTTCAGGGACACAAACCTTACCGTACCTGTAGTTCCACAACTTGCATGTTGCATCTAATCTCTGAAATACTCATAACATTCTCTCACTCATGGCAGATACTCATCCAAGCACCAACCTTTTTGTCTAGCAGTATCCAGAATCAATTGAGTTCTTCTTAAGAGTAACAGGAAAACTTTATGAACATTTTTGATGGAATAAATGTGTTGGATCCATATCGAATGCAACTTCCAAGGCTTGAGTGTTTGCTTACCTTTTTGGACCTCTTACAAATAGTTTCTTTTTTCTTCTGCTTTGGCAAAACATCTTCCAACAGGTGCAAAAGATCCCATTGTCGGCGTCAATGGAAAATTCTCGTTAGAAACTTTTGAAAAAATGATTTTAAGATTTGTCTGACATCAAGAGACGCATGTCTGCATTATTTCTATTTTACCTTACTGTACAATCAATCATATCAAGGAACTCGTCTCCCCTTGTGAAACCGGCCCTTATATTTTGTTTGTAGTTAAATTAGGATAAGATAAATACTCAATCACATTTTCTGCACCTTTAATTTGCTTGTACATTATAGGTAAGTCCAACTGGGTGGTCAGAAGGAGAATGTAGAGGTAAAGCTGGGTGGTTCCCATCAGCATACGTGGAGAAGCGCCAGAGGATTCCCACCAGTTCGTCTGCTTAAGTTTTCTAAGTCTTACCGTTCTAGTGTTTGTTCAACTTGTTCCTCCAAATTCTAGAATTGCTGCTAGGCGTCAATTAGTGAATGCCAAAGGGGGAAAGAAGAAGAAAGAAAAAGTTGGTGCTCCTTTTCTTTCTTTCTTTCTGATTTTTTCAATTCCTGTGTGTTATCATGGCAACGCACTTTGATTGTATATTCTTTCATTGAATCTTGAAAAAAACGAAGGTATTTGATGAAGAGGTAAGCTATTCTTGTTATAGAAGAGCTCATCAATCTATCTCAACCAATACCGGGTAAAAAATCATCAATAGAAGTTAGTAGATGTGTGAGGTTGAGCTACTAACTCAACCATTTACGTCAGGTCTGTAGTAAATATAATCCGGGTAATAAAAGATTATTATTGAACCCAGTCTAGGTGGATTTTTTTTTAAAAAAATATTTAAGGTTTTAATATTTTATATTGAAAAGTTAAGAAATAATTCATGGAAATATAGATTATATATAGTGTAAATAATAAAATTTAAAAGATTATCTTGAAGTTTTTTGTTATCTTATATCATAAAAGATGTTTTTTTTGAAGTTGAATTATTTAAATCAAAACAGTTTTTTTATTTTTAATTTAAAAAATATAATTTTTTTTATGAATATAGAATATATATAAATTTTTGGTTTGTTAAGAATAATGTGTTACTAGGTGTTGTATATATATATTTTTAGTTTAACGTGGGTGTCCGCGCTAGATTGCGTGCACCTCGATTAATCTCACAGGTTCTGAAGTTAACGACCACGTAAGCCTCTAGTGACCATCATATGAGCAACCATAGGGTTCAAACCTGAGACCACAGAGAGAGCAAATCTCTTGGTTCCAAGCTTTTATCACTAGGCCACCACCTAGATGGTTTACTAGGTGTTGTATATTAATTTTATGGTAGGGTATTTTATGTGATTTTTATCTTTTTTATGGTATAATTAGCTTATTACCATAGAATCTCTATAAAATCAATCTTTGGTTTTCTAGATGTATATAAAATTAGATGTTGATTTTATTTATTATTTTATTTCACCTAAAGTGAAAAACATTAAAAAATCCTCTTATAAATTGCTATTGTTTCTTTCTCCTACTATTGGCAGTAATCTTGATCAGAATTCTAAAAGACATCCTTCTCTTCTGTTTAATTTTAACTATTAAATCAACAATAAAGGATTCACATTTATTAAATAGAGTTGAATAACTTTGATATTTTCAAAATTGACACAATTTAGAGTTACATTCAGAGGTTTGTGGAGGTGTTTGTTGTGCAATTGATGAGAAGCTGTATGTCAAGAAACCGTGTGTAAAATATCTAAGCAGAGATGGCATATACCATAGTTTTAAAATCCGGCCCGACCTAGTAGGTTGATTTGGGATCCAGCCAACTTGGAGCTAGAACCAGGCCGAGTTGAAGAAAAAACAGGGAAAGAAAAACCCGGTGTGACCCAACAAGACCCGGTTAAAAACCCGATTGCAACCCGTTAACTTTTGTTTTTCTTTATTACTAAAACTATATCGTTTTGCTTTTTTTTTTAAAAATGACCCAAATAACCCGATCAAAACCCCGAACCCGGGTCTTGAACCGATGAGATCTAAAAACTGTGACATATAAAACTATGACAAAAACTGTTTTCAGGTTTCACACGAAAGAGTAAAGAGTTTTACCACAAAAAACTAAAACAATATGTAGTTTTACTGTTTTCAAAACAATTATTCATGATTCATATAAAACTGTTCATTCACTATTTTTTTCTGATTTTTTTTTTGATCCTTAAAGTTTTTAGTTTTTCATTCAGTCATGTTACTTTATTTCTTCTCAATTGCATCTTTTACAGCTATATTTTCATAGTTTTATAAATTAAAATATGCTTTATTCTTTCTTCTCTCTCTTTTTTTTGTGTCATTAAATTTTTTGATATTAAATTGAATTTGGTGGAAAATAATTTAGCTTTCTTTTAATAATGAAATTGAGACACTGACATGAATAAAGAAACAAGGCTCCTTTGTACAAATGATTTTCAAAAGTTCTACATGATCCCTCAAGTTTCAGTTTTTTTCTTTTCTATACTTGTACTTTTAGGTTATTATACTTTTGTTCTCAACTTTATTTTTATTATATTTCATTTTCTAAATTTAAAAAACAAAGAGAAAGTTACTGGAAAAGTTAAGGAGAAATAAAATTTTTAGGTGCGTCAATTCCAATATAATAACTTTGATTTTAGTGTTTATAGATTCATCTAAAGAAAAGAACTAAAGATGATTTTTATTTTTAATAACGATAAGAAAAATAGGTTTGAGCTTGGAATTTTTTTAAATTTGATTTTGATTTTTTTTTATTATTATGATGGAAGGTGTTTTGGGGTTGTAGTAGGGTTAATGAGCTTTCTAGGATAGTTTTTAGGTTATTTCAAACGAAAATAGATGGAAATTGAGTTTTTAAATCCAAAAACAATATATCTTGATTTTCAGCTACCTCCGGCCGCTAAAGTTTACCGCCTAGATATGTCAAGTAACATTTCCTTAATTAAAAAAAATATCATGCTACTCATAAAAACCAATATTTATTTTCTCATCATTTGAATTCTTTAAAATTTTTTTTTTTTGATTTATATGTAGCATCCCCGCAAGGATATACAAGGTGCAAAACAACAGGAATGCCCTACACGCTTTATGAAAAAAAAATAGTTATACGATGCATACAAGCTAAAAACAAGTACACAGTATGATATTAAAGATGATTTTAGACATAAGCTATCCGAATCACATGAAATCACCAGCTAAAAAATTCTTGCAACTTTGAAGATTCAAATTATTTTTGTAAATCTGAGACGAAGAAGATTGACAGCTTTCTATCGAGAAAAGGATACAATTTAATGTATCATTGAGTTTCATTCAGCCCTGTGCTCTCATATCCATAAAACTAATACTATATATATATATATATGTATGACTGTTTCAAAATCTTTAATAGCAACTCCCTCCGGTAGCGGTGCATATGCGGCAGCAGCAGCAGCAGCAGAAGAAGAAGAAGAAGAAGACGAAGAAATTTTTCCATTTGTCCTCAAGCTGCACTCATATGAAGGGCGACCAAGGATGCATAAGCCCCGTCAGTGATCTTCATGAGCACATCATGCTTTCCCTTCTCGGCAATCGCACCATTCTTCACTACAGCAATGACATCAGCACCTTTAATTGTGGCAAGGCGATGAGCAACAACAACGGTTGTTCTGTTCACCATAACTCTATCTAATGCTTCTTGTACTATACGCTCTGACTCTGCATCCAGCGCACTCGTTGCCTCGTCGAGTAGGAGAATTTTCGGATTCTTTAGGATTGCCCTGGCGATGGCTATTCTCTGCTTCTGTCCGCCCGACAGTTGAATCCCGCGTTCACCTACTTTGGTGTCATAGCCTTGTGGTAGTGTGCTAATGAAGTTGTGCGCATTTGATGCTCTTGTAGCTTCGATTATCTCTTCCTCGGCAATCTCTCCATGCTTTCCATAAGCTATATTTGCGCGGATAGTTTCATTGAACAGTATTGGTTCTTGGCTGACCAAACCCATTTGTTGTCTCAACCAGTTTAGTTTGAACTTCTTGATTTCCACACTGTCCAGATATACATGACCGGAATCAGGATCATAAAACCTCTCTATGAGGCTGATAACTGTTGACTTCCCGCTACCACTCTCCCCAACCAGAGCAACAGTCTGCAGATAGAATTTCAAGGTGAGTAAATGAGTACCTGGAAAAGCTTGCAGAAGAACAATATTGAGCTAGTCATGCGCATCGTTTTCTCTTTGGTTTATAATGAAGCAGATGCTCGCATTTATAGCAACTCTTAAAAAGAATTTTCAAGATTACAGTAATGATGAATACCTTTCCAGAGGGAATACTAAGGGACATGTCTCTGAAGATTTGAACATGTGGTCTCATCGGGTATTTAAAGCTAACATGTTCAATCTCAATATCACCATTAACATGTGGTAGAGTGAGCCCTTCATCTCTACTTGAGTCGATTTTAGGCTTTCTATCAAGAATTGCAAATATTGAAGCTGCTGAATCTTTGGCCTTGGCAGTGTCTGGAGCCAGGCCACTAGATTGGGAAACCCCCAGTGCTCCAATAGTCAACGCAAAGAAAACCTGCAGAAAATGAGCTCAGAACCTGATAAAATCAACTTTGAATCACATGAAAATAATAATAGTAATAATAATAAAAAAATAAAGTCCCTGTACCCTGAAAACATCTCCAAATGTTGTTTTCCCATTTTGGACAAAGATAGCTCCAATATAGAAACAAAATGCATTGGTGCAATAGAGTATAAAGAATGATAAGCCATAACCAATGCCACTAACAAACCCAAGCCGAACGCCTTGCTTCGTGGGACCTTCACATTTCTTTTCATACAACTCCATCACCTTCTTCTCGGCACAAAAAGAAGCAACAGTTCTAATGCTGCCAACCGCATCATTAGCCACTTGACTAGCTTGTTCATACATCATCTGCAAAAAAAAAAAGAAGAAAAAAATCATCACTGGTGCACCTAACACATATTCCTTGAGAGAATAATAGCCACTGAATAACACTAACCTTTGAATCTGCGCTGAACCCCTTCATAAACTTTGCTTGCATGTACCCTTGGATAAATAGCAAGGGAGATATAGCAATAATTATCAAGGTCAACATCCAGTTGGCTGAAAATGCTATAACCAAAGCTGACAGGATTGTTGATATATTTTGGACAATTAAGGACAGGGAATCACCAACAAGCCTCCTAACTGTAGAAGCATCCGTTGACAACCTTGCACCAATTGCACCACTGAAAAAGGCGAAAACATTCATATTTACGAGTAATAATATCGTTTCATAATTTCTTTAGAAATTTCTAAAGCTGTAACATGAATTTGGAGTATAAGAATGTCCTCAACACACCTTGAATTTGTAGGGTCATCAAACCAGCTAATCTCTTGGTGCACTACTTTTTCAAATGTTTTGGAACGAATTCGTTCAATCAACTTACCACCAGCAATTCCAAAGAGGTAATATTGCAGTGGAAGGGCTGCAAAGGTAATAAAACCCAATCCCAAATACAGCACTGCCCAGAACTTGGAATCTTTTCGAATCTCCTTTGGAGGTTCATAAAACATGTTAATGGCTTTTGATAGTAGAAGGCCAAACACTGGGAAAATCACACCATGTATAACTGCAGCAACGGTGCCGAGAAATAAAACAGGAAGCTCGGGCTTGTTGAGGTAGGCAAGTCGTTTAATAGAAACTTCTTTAGGCCTTACATTTCTTTCATTGTTCTGTTCGAATTCATCATCATGAACACTGGTAGGACCAGGCATGCCAAAGCCAACAGTGTTGAGTGTGAAGGAGCGCCGACTTCCTGATGAACCTCTACTTATGGATCCCTGAACAGAATGTTTCTGGCTCCTAGGACTGGAAATGGACCTGTCTCTGTCCAAACTAGATCTCGACATATCTGCATCAATGTCCCGAGATTCTTCAGAATCCATAGCTCCTCCTTGGAGGCGAATTAACTGGGAGTAAGCCCCCTCCGGATCTTTTGTCAGCTCCTCATGACTTCCTTTAATATTGTTTGAAATTAGATTGGTGAACAATATAGAAATTTATAGATGAAGCAGCAAGTCTAGCAATACCTTTCTCTACAATTTTTCCCAAATGAACCACAGCAATCATGTCCGCATTCCTGATAGTTGTCAAACGATGTGCAACAACCAAAGTTGTTCGGTTGCACATAATTTTCACCAACGCATCTTGGACAATGCGTTCAGACTCCGCATCAAGTGCACTTGTTGCTTCATCAAGAAGAAGAATCTTTGGATTCTTCAATATGGCCCTTGCAATTGCAATTCTTTGCTTTTGGCCACCAGACAACTGAGTACCATGCTCACCAACCATGGTGTCAAGTCCCTGCGAAACACAAATGAACCCATCCTACTTACTTGTTTGAAGCATAAGGATAGAACAACATAAATAGAAAATGAACTTGGTTGCTTATGATGGGAATTATAGTGGTCAATATCATTGTAAACATTGCTCTTACGACTAAAAACAAATTCTAGAGATCAGGCATTCCTTAAAAGAAAGTGGTTTACCTCAGGCATTTTGTCAATGAATTTTGCAGCATTGGCTAGTTGGATTGCTGTTCTAATCTCCTGATCAGTTGCATTTTCTTTCCCATAAGCTATATTTTCCTTTATGCTGGTTGCAAATAAAATAGGTTCCTGGCTAACTAGTCCAATCTTCTCCCTTATCCAGCTAAGCTTCAGCTTCTTTAAGTCAACACCATCGATAAGCACTTCACCTGAATCAGGATCGTAAAATCTCTCAACAAGGCTAATAACAGTTGACTTTCCACTTCCACTTTGCCCAACCAAAGCTGTAGTTGTGCCACTTGGAACTTGCAGTGAAAATCCAGAGAAGATTTGAACCTCAGGCCTAGCTGGGTATCTGAAATACACATCTCTGAGTTCAATTTCTCCATCCAGATCTTCCACTACCATCCCACTAGTGTCATAGGGATCGATTTTTGGCTTCCGTTCAATGGTCTCAAACATCTTATATGCCGCAGCTTGCCCTGATGCAAAAGCATTCAAACATGGAGAAGTCTGACCCAATGACCTAGACCAAGGGACCACAAAACACTTGAGGGTGTGGATTGTAACAGATTATATGACTAGATAACATATCAGGGGTAATATCAATGTTGAAACAAGTACTTACATTCCTCCAGTCATAATTGATATAATTACAGTCATAACTTGTCCACCGTTATAACCTTTCTCGACGATCAATTTGGATCCATACCATATGGCAAGTGCATAAGTGCCAAATACAATGAACAACATTGTTCCGAGACCCAAGCCTGAGGCCAACCCTTGTTGGGCGGCAGAATTATACGCAATTTTCAGCTTACTGTTATATTTTTCAATTGCATGCTTCTCCCCCGTGAAAGATGCAACCTCGTAGAAGCACAAAATGGATAATTTAGGAAGCGATTCATGAAAATATATGATATAATAAGTTACGGATATGTATGTCTTACTGTTCGTATGGCTCCAACTGTTTGCTCTACAATGTTTCCAGCCTCTGCATAAGCAACCTGTCCACGGCTTGACATTTTTGTCATGATCAAAGCCATGACTCCACCAGCAATTACAAGAGGAGGAATACTGGAAAGCAGAACTAATGCAAGAAGCCAGCCTTTTATGAAGCCAATCGCAAAGCCACCGAAAAATGTTGCTAGTAGTTGTATAAACTTCCCGACCTGGCATGATGTATTTCTTAAGTACCAGCAGCAGCATATTCGAGCTCAAACAAAAAACATTCATGTTTGATAGGAGAGTAGATGAATGAGAGATAAAAATAATAATAATAATAAATAAATAAATCTTGAAAACCTGACATACAGCCTTCAGACACGTAGATGTAGAAAGCTCGATTTATCATGGTTATAGTTCCTTGTGCTAGACTACATAGAAGGAGAAAAGCACTACCTTTTCACCCATGGCATCTTGAATGAGAATAGTGTCACCAGACATTCTTCCAATTACTTCACCAGTGGATGTTTCAGAGTCGAAGAAGCCAATGTCCTGTCTCAATATTGTTTTCAAGTACAGACTTCGAATGCGGGTAGACTGTCTTTCTCCAGTAACCATCCAACTGGACACCTCTGCAACACAGCAAGAGAATAGCTAAAACTTAATTATCATGCCACATCTGAACTTACTGAAATTTCACCTGATCATATGCAATGCATGAAAATGCACATATTAAAGAAGGCTAACAACAATTACAAGCACCAGTTCAGAGTCGAGGGATTCTTCTTATAGTAAGCTTTCAAATATGTAGAAACCATAAAAAAGAAAGAAAGAAAGAAAAAATCCCCATTCCATCGTCAAAACACTAACCCCATTCTTCTTAGATGATTGTATCGTAGTTTTACTTTGGATCACTTGTTGAGCAGGCCTAATTAAGTGCAAGGATGATTTACACAATTCTTAAGCAAAAACTAAGATTGGATAATGCTGCTATATTTTAACAGAAGAGAATTAAGCCAAGGTAAATCAATCCTTACGTAAAAGAGAAGCGATGCCCGATCCAATTGCCAAGTACACAAAATTTAGTGCTACCTGAAGTGGAATTCAAACGAAGGTAAGTTTGTCTTCCGGCAAAAAGGAACTAAATTTCCAACAAAAATTATTCAACAGTTGAAATGTAACAGCATTGATTAATACTGAACTCTTGTTCTCTCATAAGGGACAGTAAAATGTATTATATAATTTATAAAAAAAAATGCTTCGAGTAGCATTATATACACACACACACACACATACATATATATACTCAACTCCTGCTTAGTTAGAGTTGCTAAGTGTAAACACAATCAATGCATGGATATATAGCAAAGCTAATAAAGCTGAATTAGGATGGACCGGCACCTATCTGTATAGCCTCCAAAAACTGGAATTTTGATTTTTTAGATACATTAAATCCATGGAGACCACTCTGGTTATTAAGTTATAGGTGGTTCCACAATCCATGACAGCATTGATGCAATGCTATTGCCAATTAAGAGGGAGAAAAATCGAAATCAAGACAACATTACAGAATTTGGAAAGATTCGGTAATGGGTACTGGGTAAAATGTCAATGCATGCACCTCTTCTCATTAGCTCTGATACGCTTAATTTCAAATACATTCATTACTTCTTGAATCTACTTTTAATCAAAGAAAGATTAATGGGGAACTTAAACGCTAAGCAAACATCCTTTTCCCACCAAATTATCATCTACAAAAACAGCAAAAGAAAAGGAAAAGAACAAGTGGAAAATAAGATCGTCAAATGTCATTAATTCATCAGAATAAAAATAAAACTAAAACAAAAATTGAAAGAAATAAAAGAAAGGAAGATTGATAAAACAACCTCTTTTTTAATAATTCAGTAAATCAAGATCCAAAAAATAGGATTGATAAGGAGAGAAAAAGAAGAACATGAATTGAAAGAATCTATAATGAAATTACCTTGGAAACTTCCTTAACAACGTTTGAACGATCACTGGAGCCGAAGGAGTTTATAAGCTGGCCAAAAATGAGTGTCATCAGAGGCTGAGCAAGGCCATTAGCAATGGCACTTAACGTGCCAACGATCATCAAAACCACGTCAAGCCTATCTGCAAACGTGAACAGCTTGTGGAATGCAACCTTCTGATCTTCTCCATTCGTGGTTTTCTGGCCCTTAGCAATACTGTTTGTTGATGCACCTTCTGTATCTTCCCTCATGGCCTCCTTTATTTTTTCAAAGAATCAATCACCCCTCCCGGTTTGATCGATCCTGGGCTCTAACAAAAACACATTACCAAAAAGAAAAAAAAAAAAAAAAACATACCAAGCTATGTGAACAGCTGACTACATAAATATATGTCTAAATTCTTGGTGGCATGGCATCAAGAAAGTTTATTTTTTTGTAATTTACTTTCAAAAGATTAATAAACATAGAACAACATACGTACCAGAGAGAAGAAAAGGAGTGATGGAGAGATTAGAGGAGAGGAGTTGGCTTAAGAAATCAGGAATGGCAAATAAAAAGAAAGCGTTATGGAGATGTATAAATAGGATGCAAAAACTGTAGCAGCATGCCAAACAAGTTTTGTGTTTGTTGTACAGCCTGTTTAAACCTTCTGGATTAAATTCAATTAAAAAATCTTCTATATTTAAAGTGATTTTTAGGGTTGATAATTAATTGAATATTTTAATATCTGAAAATAGTATGAAAATAAATCACAAAATACCTATATACCCTTTTACATATATTTCGTGAGCATTTAAGAATTATCACATGTAGAAATCATAGTATTTGATTATATGTATTTCCCAGACATTAAAAAATAAAATGAAATTAAAATCAAGCACAGAAATCTTTACGCAACTGATAACTAAAAGATAGGGAGAGAAATTCGACTTCTAGAACATTTGTTTTAGTAAAAGTCCATCTCGTCCTCAACAAGACCGAAAAAGACAATCTTTGACTTTCTTTTTTAACACGTATATAAAATACCCCTCCTCTTTTCTCGGGTGTTTGACTGTTGTTCAACCGAGTTTTGTAAATTTTTATTTTTTATTTTTTTTTGTTTTTAAGTTGTTAATGTTAAAAATAAATTTTAAAAAATTAAAAATAAAATATTATTTTAATATATTTTTAAATAAAAAAAATATTTTAAAAATCAAGTTACTTTCTGAAGAGATAAGAAATGAAGCCTCACAATTCCCTTATAAAAAGTGTTAATGCAGATGGTGTGATTTGTTGGGTCACGAAAAAGGGGTATCTTTGAACATACCTTTTCTTATCCAATCTATTTTTTACTTAAATCAACACAATTTCAATTGCAAATATATATATATATATATATATATATATATATATATATATAAAAATTTATTAATAATGTATACAAAATCTTTACATCTCTTGTCTTTTTTTTGTAATATTAATAATGTGATTTTTTAAAATTTATTTTAATTTTTTAATAATCCTATGAATATTTAATAGAATTGAATGAGCATGTATAAAAAAAATTTGAGCTAAGAAGAAAATAACTGAAATTGTGATAAGTTTAAAATCTTGGTTTTTGAAAAATTAACGATTTATATTATACATCTTTTACGAGGATCATAGTTAATTAATATTATTCATGTTTTAATATAATGAAAATAGGAGAAATTAGTAATGATAATTAATAAAAATGCGAAGACCCTCTTTTTCTTTATATTTTTTTCTTTTATAAATTAATTTTTCTTTTTAATTTTATCCTTCAATCAAATATAAAATTTATTTTGTATTTTTATTTTGATTCTTATTTTTTTAATTACTAATTTTTTAATCTTTTCTATAATTAAAATTCTTTTTTTAATTTTATTTTTTAATATTTAATTGATTGAGAATTGAACTTTATGGTTTTTTTAGATTAATTGTTTCGAGTCTAATGATCTGAGTTACAAGTTTGAAAAGTTAACGCGTGTTTTATTTTTAAAAAATTTTATAATTCTCTTTATTTTTTTTCTAAATTATTCTAATCTTATTATCTGGGTCGTCGATTTGCAGAGATATCTTAGATTAGCTCGATTCTTATTGACATAGTTATAAGTTTCTTATTTTACCATATTTCAGCATTTAAATATCATCTTTTATAAAAATAGAAATAAAAATAGTTATGCCCGTGCAAATGGGCACCAAAGATAATAATTTAAACTAGTAGCTCTAACAATGAATTATATAAATTAATATTTATTATTTTTAAAGTGTCTAAAATGATATTTATTGTATCTAAAGTGCAATGAAAAAAAATTATGATTTAATATATTATTTATTTTTTTGCAATCTTCTAGCTTTTTAAGTAATCTCATAAATATTTGTTTTCAAGATGGTTACTTTTAATTTTTTAAATTGATTTTTGGTATTTTGTGTTGTGTATTTTTGTGCGCACACATGAAGTGTTTTATTATATAGCAAGTGTTTTTTATATTTTTATTATGATGTAAAGATTTATTATTATTTTTTTATTTAGTGCATGTCTTTGAATCTTAATTATGGTTCTATTGATTTTTTCTCTCCGTGTTTTCTATATTTCAGTATTTACAATTATTATTGTTGGTGTGCATACATTTTCCTATAATTAATATACTAAATTAAATTTATAGGCTCATTGAATAAAATTAATTAATATACAATTTAAATTATGTTTCTTTTAATTTTTTTAGTTTCTTTTACATTTTTGTAATCACTAATTTTTTTACTATAAAAAAATCCTTAAATAAAAATGAATAATGTTTTTATTTATTATTAAATGACTAAAATTTCCCTTATAAATCCATATAATTATTCAAACTTTTTAATTTTTCATATATTTTTATTCTTTTGATAGATATTTTCACGGCCACGTAAAACTTAATTCTCTAACTTTAATTTTTTTGTAATTTATAAAAGATATTAATAGAATTAATTAAAGTGAAATAAACTAATTAATAACTTCAATAAAAAAGCAATTAATAGCAAATTTAAATTATCGTATTTTTAGGCTTAATGGTTATCGTCAACATACGTATGAAATTGTATTTTTTTTTTTAAGGAAAAACAAATCTGGACCTGTTCCTTAATTAAAGGATTCGAAATTTTCTAGATCTTCCCTTTTCCTTATATAAGTCTACAAGTGAGGCCAAATTTGTTTTTTTAACGTAAAAAAAACAAAATGCCAACGTGGATAATTTATTTATTTTTAAGTTGCAAGAAAAATTAAGATTATGAACATAAATTTTGATATTTATATTTAATAAAATAGATTAGGAATTATATCTATCAATAAATATTAAGAAAAATATTTAGTACTAACTAAAAACTAAATTATTAAGTTGAAACATAGACATAAATTAAAATATCTGATATTATATTTTAGAAAAAACTTTAATTTTTTTATTTAATTATATGGTAATAATTAAAAAAACTAATTTGCTAATAAAAGTCTTTTTTTTTATTAAATTCCTTAATTTCAACAAAAAATTTAACCTTTTGTTCAATATCATTTATTTGTTACAAACAAAAAGAAATCAGAAGATATCCCAAAACAATATGGACAAATTAAAATAAAGATAGAAAAATCACTATAGCTAAAACCTTTTTGTCTCATTAACAGGCATAAGGTTTTTGTTTTATATATTATTTTTTACTGGAATGTTTGTTTTTTACACAACACCCTATCATTATTTCCAAAAAAAAAGTCGCAATAAATAAATATATATATATATATATATAATAGCATTATGATAATTATAATTGCTAGTGTATTAAAAAAAAATATAAAAATAATAAATTGATCGCACGCACGAAGTTGCGAGGAGTTTTTTGAAAATGTCATTAAACTTGAAATTATATAAAGGTTGATCTAATATGATCTAATCGAATGAGTATATCAAAAGACAACATGGATGAGCATTAAAAATTAATATGATCATTAAAATAGTTCAAAAATAATGTAATATTTTTTTAATATCTAAACGATAACATGTTAGATCCATTAGAGTCAACTTGAGTTAACTCGTCAAATCATCAACTAAGTTATGGACTCGATTATGTTTAATAATTTTATCATATAAAAATATTTTTTATTTAATAATATAATAATAAAATAGATATTGCATGAAAGAAATAATTTAAATTAAAAAAAACAAAACAATAAGGATGGGTTACACAAAATAAACGCTTTTAATATTATAAAAAGACTTTACTTTTATCCTAGAATAGGGTAAAAATAGATGCATCAAAGCAACCATTTGAATTAAAAAAAAAAACCAATAATGATAGGTTACACAAAATGAATGCTTTTAATATTATAAAAAACTTCTCTATTTTTATCTTGTAACAGAGTAAAAATCAAATGATATTTAATAAATTAACTATAAACTAAAATTAAAAGATAAGAAAGTTTTATTATATCTCTTGTCATAAAGCATTATTCATTTGAATATTACTTTGCTTTTTTCTTTTTTTTTTCTATAATTTTTTTCTTGATTAATGTTTTTTTTCCTTTTAATATTATATATTTTTTATTGAGTTATTATATACTCATGACATCGATTACGGGTTTGGTGGGTTAGGTTAGTTGACTTAAGTTTTTTTTTTTCTCAATTAACTTTTTTTTTTCAAATTCATCACTTAATATTGGATTGATTAGAAATTAAACTTCATGATTTGTTTTGCTTACTTTCTGTTATGTTATTTCAACTTCATTACCAGATAACAGTGCTTAACGGATTAACCCGAGTAGACTCAAGTTGTTTAGTATGCTATTTTTTTAATTATTTTTTTTTAATTTCACCATTCGACACCGAGTCAGTTACGAAGTGACCTTCATAATAATCTTATATGTTTTCTATGAGGATATCTTGGTCTCACGATCAAAGTTGCGGGTTTTGACATTTTAACCCCGGTTAAATCGAGTCCTTTTTTTGTTTTCTTTCTAAAAGATTATCTCGGTCTCATAACCCGGGTTACGGGTCCTTCAAAATTGATTTTTTTTATTGGGTTGTTCTCGTCACGTAGGTTGTGGGTTTTGTG
>Ga0325402_1001088_pt1 | contig 21385 bp, 21 predicted proteins | sample PopdelMetagenome_22_FD_207212 | JGI IMG/M metagenome (GOLD analysis project Ga0325402, IMG submission 207212) | Populus deltoides microbial communities from Bellville, Georgia, United States - Xylem-PdKOR-R3 | ecosystem: Host-associated > Plants > Phyllosphere > Stem > Wood/Secondary xylem...
TATTTCTAAGTGTGTATTAAACAATGCAATTGATAATGCCTTAAATATATGTATGTATATATATGAATATTGTTTTTCATCTAAAAAGTTAAGTGCTTTTTAATGGTTTTAAATTCCAATGATAATATCTTTTCAAAGTGCTTTTTATTCATAAAAAAATATTAAATTGATTTTTTTTTTAAAAAATCCAAAAACCACTTGAATTGCAATACCGAATAGTTCCTGGTTTGATTTTTTTAAAATTGATTTTTTTAAAGTGTTGTATGATAGTTTTAATGTGCTGATGTAAAAAATAAACAAAATAATATTTTAATATATTTTTAAACAAAAAATATTTTTAAAAAGCATAAAAAAACAAAAAACAACACTCTCTCTAACATGCACTAATGATTACATGGATGAATCAACAATATTATAACCCAATAACTTGAATAGATGATTGTTTAGTGAGGTTTATTAGCATTGATTGTGAGATTTTTTTTTCTTGAAAAAAGCAAATTTTTGGTGGTGAATATCACGTGCATGTGTAGTGTTTCATGTTAGTCATTTGCAAATAAACCCTAGAACCATAATTTTAAAACTCAAACTGTTCCGGAAGGTTAACTTGATACTTGACAAATCTAGGGCTGGAAAAAGAATGAGTTTAAGAAAAATTAAGAAAATATAAAAACCTAAGTTATCTGGTAAAAACTTGAATTAACTTGATAATTTAATAAAATTTGATTGTAATTTATTAATTATTTTTTAACTAAAATAATATTATTTGGATTTATAAAAAATATTAGAGTTAGCTCAAGATATCTGAACCATGAACTAGATTAATCACTAGGCCGGGTTAAAATATTTACCCAAAACATCCGCTCCACCCAACAGCCGATTCACAGGATCTTCATCGCAGGATGGCTCTCTTTTGTTAAAATACGCTACTGGAAGGTAAGAAAACTCCCCAAGGGCATTTCCGTCACTCAACTCAACCCTCAAATTGAAAGCAGCGTGCACCACCCCAAAAACTCGTCTCACGCTTACCGTCCGATTAATCGTCTGGTGGGCCCATGCCTAGGGCTCCCCCTCTATCTTAAATGCACAAAATTAAGAGATTTATCTTTAACATTTTTTTTTTAACTATAAACACCTTTTTTTCCCAAAATAAATAAAACCCCCAAAACCCAAATCAATGTTTTATTTTTCTCCTCTCTGTCTCTCTGTGAAAATTGAAAAACACGAGAAACAAATCTTTTATTTTCTCTCTCTAAAAAACCGACTCATTGTGTGCGTCTCTCTCTCTCTCTCTCACGGACACCAATCGACGATTAATCCCAAAATCGACTCGTCGTCTTCCTTTCAAACGTGACCGTTCTTAACCTTACCCTCGGCGCGTCTAAGCAAAAACCGCCGCCAATACTCAAAAACCCATACCATTATCATTTAAACCGAAACATCCAAAACGACACCGTTGCTCTTTTCTTTTTTCAAATTCATTACCCGCCGGCGATTCGGTTCCGGCGATTTTTAAGGTGCGCCGTACATCTCTCTCCTTTTTTTTGTGAAAATTATCGTGACCTGATTAGCTAGATAAATCAGTCGTGTTATTCATTTATTGAAGTTTAGCTTCTTGTTAAATAGTCGGCTTCGATTTTCGGCACGATTTTCGCATTCCGATGCTTACTTTCGTCAATTAAACACTCCCGATTCCGAATTTAGGGTTTCCTGATCATTTAAGGTTTATAATTGGAGTTTTAAGTGTGCAGTCATTTGATTTGTGGCTTCACTCATGGATCTATAGTTTGCTTTGTTTTTATCTTCTGTTTTGTTTGTTAGTGGGCTTAGTGATTATTATGATTGGTTTCGTTTCGGTTTCTGATTATTGTTGATTGAATTGAGCCTGTTTTAATGTTTCTTTCATCTCTACTATCATTTGAACTCTTTTAGGCACTTGTTTCTGCTCCTGTTTAGTCTTTGACGGTTGGTTTCGATTCCTGCGAGGTGGGTTTTGTTCGATTTAAGTTTTTTAGGTTTTGAATACCATCATCTGGCAGTTTCAATTGTGATCAGAATGTTCTCTAGTCTTAGTTATTAAATGTATTACTGAACGAATGAGGTTTTATTATTAGAGATTCCATTATTCTGTTATCTGCTACCTTAACTATAATCTTCACTTAATAAAGATATTTTTTCTTTTTACAAATTCGGGTTTTATTTCTTACTAACTAATACAGTGAAGAATATGGGGTTAAAGTTGAACTCTTCTCTTTGAAGACAAAAATTATCTTCTTCTTATAGTGTGGTTTTTACCAAGAACTTTGTGAAGCTTAATTTTAGTTTTTCTTCTTTGTTGTTTATTTTAATTAGTTGGTGGTTTCTAGGCGTTGTGGGGAATTGTAGGAGACAACAGAAGAAGTTACCTCCTGCATTGCATTCATAGCAAGCATTTCTGATAGGGAAAGGCGGTAAATAATTCCATGTGAGATGATGGCATTTTTCAGGAACTATACAAACGAGGCAGTTTCACAGAGTGTCCTAGAAGGAAAGAGGCAAGGTCGGGGTGTAGGTAGAATGTTGGGCAATGAGGATGTAGATATGACTTCTAGTGAAAGAGAATTGGATATAAACACAGATGTGCAATATGAAAGTGAACCGGATGATGTGGTTAGGTTGCAAAGTAATGTAGCTGCCGACCATGATGCTGGCGTGAATAATTCAGAGCTGCAGCCTTCTGGAAGGAAAAATGTGGCTGGAAAATGGGGTTCCAGTTTTTGGAAGGACTGCCAACCCATGGGTAATCCTGGGGAATCCGATTCTGGACAGGATTCCAAATCAGAGGGTAGAAATGCAGAAGGGTCAGAAGATAATGTATCAAATGGAAGGGATGATAGATTAGATTCAGAAGATGAAGAGGGGCAAAAAGAAGCGGGTAAGGGGGGGAAAGGCCATTCTGATGTCCCTGCAGATGAGATGTTGTCTGATGAATACTATGAGCAGGATGGGGAGGATCAAAGTGACTCGGTGCATTATAGGGGGTTTAGCCAGTCTGTTGATTTGAGTTCTAGGCTGCAAAAAAAGCCGGTTCCTATCAAGAATAATGTCTCCAGGAGGTCAAGAGGTTTGCACAATAGTGAAGGTTATGATGGCAATAATAATGATGGCGATGCTGATTATGAGGAAGAAGAAGTTGGTAATTTCTTTGTTATTGTTGCACTGTGATTTGTTTTAATACCATTTCCACTAGAATAAGTGGCGAGATGCATGAATATCTTGTAGTAATTGGCAATTTCTTTTTCTGTTTGATGTTAGATCTATTTTCTTTTTGCTTGCAGAAGATGATCCTGATGATGCAGACTTTGACCCTGATTATGGCATCGCTAGTGGGCATGCAGGAGACAAGGTTATTACCTTTGCACTTACGTATCTGTTATTTGAAGCATGGTTCACTGCCTTTGTATTTTGCACAGCATGTGGATTTATCACAAAGCTCATTGGCCAATTGTCATGATTTTATAGTGCAATCTACTGCTTTAAGTCCAATGTATCATTCCTTGACTTGTTTTGTCTTTATGTTCTTCCATTAGTTTATTGCCTAATTTATATAATATGGCACACTTACATTTTGTGCATGCTGCTAGACATGACAAGAAAACGCTGTAGATTCAGATTATATTGTTTGCATACCAATATTTTATACCAATGCTTTTTACCATGATAAAGTGCTTTTTACTGAAATCAGGATAAAGACTGGGAGGGTGAAGATTCAGATGAAGATAATAACAGTGATGATTTGGTCATCTCAGATGGCGATGACGATGATGATTCTTATTACACAAAGAAACCTAAGAGTAGGCAACATGGTAAAGGTGGGCGGAATACAAAATCTGCCAAAGAGAACAAGTCATTGCATGCTTCTGGACGACAAAAGAGAGGGAAACCATCATTTGAAGAAGATGAGTATTCAGCAGAGGATTCTGACAGTGATAGTGATGCTGTTTCAAAGAACATGACCAAGAGAGGTGCACATCTTCGTAAATCTAATGCCCGGTCGACTATGTCAACAAACATTGGTGGAAGAAACAATGAGGTTCGAACTTCTAGCAGGTCGGTTCGTAAGGTGTCATATGTTGAAAGTGATGAAAGCGAAGAAATTGATGAAGGGAAAAAGAAGAAGGCCCAAAAGGTGCAGTCTACCGTGCTATATTTTACCACAAACCTAACTTGCTTTATTGTTTTATCTGCATGAAAAAATGTTATGATCTAGCTGGTTTGGTTAGAAATTATCATCTTACAGATCAGGGCATGTTTGTATGATGTTCTTTTTTAAATTTGCCTTTTATCTTTCTTTTCTTCAAGTTTTTAAAACTGAAGGCGCATGAGTTTTTGCAATGAAAGTGAAAGTAAATTGGTCTTGTGCCCAAAATAATCAGGGTTGTTGGTCTCAACTCCATTTTGTTTTTGCATGCGCATGTTTGTTTGTTTCACTATGTTAGGCCTCTCTTTTTCCCCAGCCTAGCTGGTAAGCCAGATTTTGCAACGTGTATGATTTATGCTTTCTAGGGGAAATTTACACCGGGATATTCTTGTAGAATCCATGCATTTCTATGTTTAGCCAAATTTTTGATATTTTAATTTTTTAGTCAAAAATCCTATCAATGAGGTCAGATCAGTCCTTGTGGTGTATGGTTGGAGGATTCTAGGTAGGTCTCAAAAATTATTTTTTTTGTGTGTTAGAGGTGAATGATGACTGGAAATCATTTGAACTAGTATTCCTAATCTTCTTGTTCATATTTTATATGTAATTGTACTTAAAGATTATTTTATCCTAACATTGTTCTTGTTTTTGCAATTGTGGTTTGGATTGGATTGTACTAGACTTCACAGGCTTCAGTAGTTTAATGGATCCTCGCATTACTATGTCTTCTCTTAAAGATTATTTTATCTTAACTTTTTTCTTGTTTTTGCAATTGTGGTAGTGCTTTGGATTTTATTATACTAGTCTTCACAGGCTTCAGTGCTTTAATGGATCCTCTCATTGCTATGTCTGCTCTTATTACATTTCCTTATTTTTGTCTTCCCCAAAATAGGAAGAAGTTGAAGAAGAAGATGGTGACTCCATTGAAAGGGTACTGTGGCATCAGCCAAGGGGCATGTCTGAAGATGCAGTGAGGAACAATAGATCAACAGCACCTATTCTCTTAAGCCACCTGTTTGATTCTGCTCCTGATTGGAAAGAAATGGAGTTCTTGATAAAGTGGAAAGGCCAGTCACATTTGCACTGCCAATGGAAATCATTCTCTGAGTTACAAAATGTATGATTGCTGTATTTCTGTTGCTTATGCATGCAATTTAAGCTCTATTTTTTAGATGCATTTTTGATTGCTATAATTCTGTTCCTTATGCATGCAATTTAAGCTCTCATTTTAGATGCATTTTTTTGTTTTGATTTACTCTGCTTTGATTTTTTTTATCTGCTGTTTACGTTGCCTGATTTTCTGCCTGTTTTTTGTGTCACCAGCTGAGTGGTTTTAAGAAGGTACTGAACTACACTAAAAAAGTGATGGAAGATGTGAGGTACAGGAGAAAATTTACACGCGAGGAGGTATAACTTTTCTTTTCATAATAGTATGTGAGAAGAAGAGGGAGAAATGCTGGGATGTGCATGTTTAGATATGATAAAAAAACTCTTGATATGAGTTTACTTTGTTACCTGCTGTGGATGTGAGATATTTGTATAGAAATACGCAAACATTGTTTCTACAACAATGAAATAGCTTCATATGTTGTACTAGTTTATTATTTACAAGGACCCAGAATGAATAGGTGATATAATTGGAATTTAGTTGTCTTGCAAGTCAGATGTTTATTTTTCCAAGATGGTAGTCCAACTTGGCATGTTGATACTTGGATACTTGTAATTATAGAAATGCACAAATGCTTGTCTTTTCAACATTATATTCCCCGATCCAAATTATCTTTCTGGTTTTACATAGTTTACTTAAATACAAATTAAATTTGCCCGACAAATTGGTTATTTGGGATAACATTTGGTTTTCCTCTATCAGATCGAGGTGAATGATGTGAGCAAGGAAATGGATTTGGATCTGATCAAGCAAAATAGTCAGGTTTATCTTTTTAGCATTACTTTATTGTGGTCTTTTTTCTCTTTTCTTTTTTATAATCTTACACTGTTTTTAAAATCTCTTTCACTCCAATTCTTGTTTATATGTTTTTGCAGGTGGAGAGAATTATTGCTGATCGAATCACTAAAGATAGCTCCGGAAATGTTGTGCCAGAGTATTTAGTCAAGTGGCAAGGACTCTCTTATGCTGAAGCTACTTGGTATTCTAAACTATACTAGTCTTATTATTTTTGAGTGGTACTTCTGAATTTCTTATATACCTTTTTTATGCATAATTACATCATAGATGTTGTCTTTTTTGCCTGGGTTATGGGGTTCAACACCATGCTTGTGAAATTAGCTTCTTGACTATCCACTGATGAAGTAGTGATGTATGAGTAGGTGTTTGTGATAGTTGCTCTGACATTTAATAGTTAATGATGTGTGGTACAGGGAAAAAGATGTAGACATTTCTTTTGCACAAGATGCTATTGATGAGTACAAGGTTTGGTGCAAACAAATTGTGTTTTTGGTCTTGATTTTTACAAGGAATTTTTGCCCTGGCAATTTACATGCAGAGATTTTTTGTATTCATCATTTCTTTTGCAGGCACGTGAGGCTGCAATTGCTGTACAGGGGAAAATGGTGGATCTACAGCGTAAGAAAGGAAAAGGTGTGTTACTTGGTTTTGCTGCAATTTTTTTGGGCCTTTGTTTCGGTTGAAAAGCTGGATAATTATGACATGTAATATGTGCGGTATTATAATCTAAAATGTTACAGTTTTCTGTTCAGAAAACTGAGGGTTGTTTTCACTTTGCTGCTTCATGTCACTGTCCTACTAGCAATTTGTACTCAGTTTTTTTTTTCATGGTTGCATCATCTATTTTCTAATTTTTTTTTTGCCTTTTCTAATAGTCAAATATCCTTTTGTTTTCTTTCAATTTCTGATTCTATTTTTGCTAGGATAGCTCCTTATTCGATTAAAAAACTTGCACATCTTTTCTATTTTTTTCTTTATTGTATCACGAGTGAAACCAGCCGTACTCATCATTACTCATGTTCCCTGCATGTTATTTTAGTGTGGCACATTGCAAATATAGAAGTTAAATGAGTGAGCATTTTGTTTTCCCTTTTTCTTAGCAAGTTTAAGGAAGCTTGAAGAACAGCCTGAATGGTTGAGAGGAGGAAAGCTTCGTGATTACCAGCTTGAGGGTTTGAATTTTCTAGTTAACAGGTGTGGTTATCATTTGCTTGAAGGGAAAATTGTTGATTAACTTGAAACATAATGTTATTATTAAATTTCCTAATTAGTCTCTTGCATTTGCAGTTGGAGAAACGATACAAATGTTATTTTAGCTGATGAAATGGGTCTTGGAAAAACAGTCCAGTCAGTTTCCATGCTCGGTTTTTTGCAGGTAAAGCTTTTTGCTTTTCTTTTTTCAGTCAACCTTGTAGTTTTATATCATGTTCATTTGTCATGTTACGGAAATTTCATATTTTTTCCATTTGCAGAATGGGCAGCAGATCTCTGGGCCTTTTCTTGTTGTTGTACCTTTATCCACTTTGTCTAACTGGGCTAAAGAATTTAGAAAGTGGCTTCCCAATATGAATGTTATAGTATATGTTGGTACACGTGCTAGTCGAGAGGTTAGTCATATTTTCTTGTCTTTGAGGTAAATGTATTTAGTTTAATTGGATGTTAATGTTGGCATTCAATCTTTAATTTCTTTCTGCAATATAAATTATATTTTTGGATCTTAAAATCATAAGATTTGTTTAAGTTATTGTTATATCACTATCACTATTATTTATTATTTATCATGTGACATTCTATCAATTATAAGCACTTGGAAGGTGCAAAGATTGTTCAAACTGCTGGTTTTATCTTATCAGTGCTGGTAAATGAGAACCATAATAGTTCGACCATAGAGTTCCAGAAGTCATAAAAAAAAATTAATCTAAAAGTTACTTTAATTTCTTGGTTTCTTGTCAGTGTCAGGCCCAGGTACTTTTAGGGTCACTTATCTAGGAATCACTCAAGGATACTGGGATGCTTTATCATTTTGATCCAGATCATATTCCTTTTTGCTTTTAAGAAATATTTCATATTCTCCAGCTCTGTTCTGTGTAATTTCTTTGTTCTAATGGTGCGCTCTTCTTTTATCCAAAAATAAAAAATAAATTGTTGCTTATCAAGTGGTCCATGTTATTAAAGCTCAAGTTTCCAAAATCTCTTGATCCGGGGAAGGTGTGGGATAGCTGAAAGCTCAAAAGCCCTGATTTAGTTGTCATTGTGACAACTGTATATGCGTGCCCCTAGCCTTTTTTTCCCTTGAGAATCGCTGATGGTTGACCATACTCAGTCAACTGCGGGGTGGGGGGAAATTTTGATGTCTTTGTTAATAGAAGTGTAATCCATGCTGGAAGCCATGGCCTCATGATCTGGTTCATCACCATGATGCTAACATTGTCTTCCATGACCTAAGAAAATCTTGCACCAGTAGCATTCTCCGGCACCAGTGCATGATGCCTCAATAGTTGATTAGTTTGGGTCTGTGTAACTCTCGTACTGTCATGTGACAGGGCTTTTGGATTTCTCTCCTTTGTTTCCTTCTGAGACTTGGGGTTTGTTATCCACTGGTATGGTCAAAACTCCAACCCGGAGTCTTAATGGCCTCATTCTTTTAACAAACGGGATGGTAGGGATAAAGACCCAGATAGAAAAGGATTTTGGTTTCTACTCCACCAATAATTGTTATGCTCTTTTATCTGATCCCAAGATGTTTTGTGGCTTGGTTCCAGGTTTGTCAGCAGCATGAATTTTACAATGATAAGAAAGTTGGGCGGCCTATAAAATTCAGTGCTCTGCTGACCACATATGAAGTTGTTTTGAAGGATAAGGCAGTGCTTTCTAAGATCAAGTGGAATTATTTAATGGTCGATGAAGCTCATAGGTTAAAGAACAGTGAAGCGCAGCTGTACACAACTCTTTTGGTAGTGGCATTTCCCAAATAATTTTGTTCTGCATTTGTATGCATGCTGTGATTGATTCTTTTGGTTGTTATTAGGATAAGTCATTTTTTTCCTCTACAGGAATTTAGCACCAAGAACAAGTTGCTAATTACTGGCACTCCATTACAGAACAGTGTGGAAGAGCTTTGGTATTCATTTATTTTCTCAATTCCACTACTATAATTTCTGATAATCAAACTTAAATTATTGTGTGCCAAATTCATGCTCAGATGTGATAACTATGAAGGCCTGTGAAGTTTAGGAAACTGTTTATAGCACAGATTTTTTTCATATAATCTTTATTTTACCACCTTTTGAGATAAGAGCTGCTCATGCATTCACATGTTCTATTCACTTTTTTTTTTGTATTTTCTTTCATTTAACTCTCATTTTGGCACATTATTAAACATGCCCGAACCAAGCACCTTTTGTCTGGGGAGAACTGATGATACTAATCATGATATTTTAATGTTGGGCAGATCTATTTTTGTGCATATTTTGCATTTGGAAATCTTTAGGAGGTGATTGATCTGTTGGTTCTGCTGATTGTTTACTGTCTTCATTGCTTTGTTTTGTTCAATGAAAGTTCATTGTTGATTATTATTTTTTGTGACCTTTTCCTCTGAAGTGTTTCCTCCCTTGGTTGCTGCATATCTCTCTTGTTTGCCTGCACCAATTGATTTTTTGTTTTTTCTCATAATATGCCAGGGCTTTGCTTCATTTCCTTGATCCTGACAAGTTTAGGAGCAAGGATGATTTTATTCACAATTATAAGAATCTTAGCTCTTTTAATGAAATTGAGGTACAGTACGCTGTCAGTTTTGCTCATCACCGTTGGCATACACACACATATTGTTCTTCGCATAAATGATTTTTCTTTTGTTTTTCTTTTTAGCTCGCTAATCTTCACATGGAATTGAGGCCTCACATTCTCAGAAGAGTCATCAAGGATGTGGAGAAATCCTTGCCTCCAAAAATAGAGCGCATTCTGAGGGTTGAAATGTCTCCTCTACAGAAACAGTGAGTGATGTTTTCAATTTGTGATAAAAGGACATTCTTCTGGATTGTTTGTTCACAACTTTTGTAATTTGTTGGGTTTGCATATGTTCAGATACTATAAATGGATTTTGGAACGTAACTTCCAGGACCTGAACAAAGGAGTTCGTGGGAATCAGGTTAGTATCTATGATGAAGTTATGGATATTATCCCTTAACTCTAGGCTTGGAAAGTAAATTTTACTGCTATTTGTGACATCACTAGAATTACAAGTCAAAACATTCTTGATGATGCTCTATCTGTTGCGATTAAAAAGATGGCAGAGGCACTGGTTTCATGGATCAGAACTGACTGAAGTTACATGTCCCTTTGTATTGTGTTGAAAACTGACAGTATCAGTTTTATGTTTTCTTATGTTTTCAGGTCTCACTTCTGAATATTGTGGTAGAGTTGAAGAAATGCTGCAATCATCCCTTCCTATTTGAAAGTGCAGATCATGGTTATGGCGGGGACATCAGTACCAATGATAGCAGTAAACTGGAGAGGATTATCTTAAGCAGTGGAAAGCTAGTTATACTTGACAAACTACTTGTCAGATTGCACAAGACAAAACATCGTGTCCTGATTTTTTCCCAGGTTTTTTTCAAAAGCATTTTTGTTGTTATGCCCCCTGGACAGACATTTTCTGACTGTATGTTATTTAGGTATGCCTTCTAACAATAAATGATATTATGATCTCTTTCATTTTGGGTCAGCCTCTCGGTTAAATGTGGATAAGCTGATTAATTATCCGGAGGGTAAACAATGGTCGCTTCAACATTTTCTTATTTTCTTGACAAACAGCATGTTCAATATCAGGCATTTTCTTGATATTCGTGATTTATTGTCTTTAGTTAAATTTGGATAAATTGGTATAGCAGGGAACAAATATTGCATATGGACGCCAGCCTTTGTTTAGTAGATAAATTGTTTGGGCATTTGCCAGGTACCAGGGCTGTCTACTTGGGAACTGCTTATACTCACCTTCCTTGACACATCTTCTTTTCCACTCTTAAAATTCCATTCTATCTCACAATTCGACAAGTACCAAGTTCTAGCCTGAAATGACACGTAGCTGAAGTTTTTGCAGTGGGTTGTGATGATAATTTTATGTGTGTTACGATGATTATTGTGTCAAATTGAGTTTAATCATGTAAATATCCATTATAGAAACATTGTCTTGGATGCATTATTTGAACTAATTTATTTCAACTTAATTGGCACATAGACATGAAGTGACTAATGAATTGTGGTATTAAACAACTGCTGCAGATGGTCAGAATGTTGGATATACTGTCTCAGTACATGTCACTCAGAGGGTTCCAGTTTCAAAGGCTTGATGGTAGCACAAAGGCTGAGTTGCGTCAGCAGGCAATGGAGCATTTCAATGCACCTGGCAGTGATGATTTCTGCTTCCTTCTTTCAACTCGGGCTGGTGGGTTAGGCATCAATCTTGCAACTGCTGACACAGTTATAATATTTGATTCAGACTGGAATCCTCAAAATGACCTGCAGGTTGGAGCACAACAAGAACCTTTTTCCTTCATGTCTTCGTGTTGAATTATTTAGAGGAAACATACGTTGCTTAACTTAATCGTTTGATGATGTATCAGGCAATGAGTAGAGCTCATAGGATTGGGCAGCAAGAAGTTGTTAACATCTATAGATTTGTGACAAGCAAAAGCGTTGAGGAAGATATCCTAGAGAGAGCTAAGAAAAAGATGGTAGTTTGGTGAAGCTGATGTCTATTAGTGCTTTTCATTTCTTTCATCCCAATAGTCGTTATTTGCAGACACACAAAAACAATAGTCATTTAAAATTTTGACATTCTGTGATGCTGTCTAATAATATGTAACTTGGTTATTTTACTTGTCTTTTGTGCTGCATGTGTTCTTTACAGGTTCTTGACCATTTGGTGATCCAAAAACTGAACGCAGAGGGTAGATTGGAAAAGAAAGAAGCAAAAAAAGGGAGTTATTTCGACAAAGTAAGAACACAATCAAATCATAGTTGTGTCTGTTTTTTTGGTACTAGCCTATATTTCTAAGCATAAATATGGGTATTGAATTGTAGATTGAGCTCTTCTTTTTATGATTTTTGTGACATTCTCAAATTCTGCTATTTGCTGCTGCATTATCGACCCTTAGAATTATTGCACATAAATTTTTGATTGCAGAATGAGCTCTCAGCAATTTTAAGATTTGGGGCCGAGGAACTTTTTAAAGAGGACAATGATGAAGAAAGTAAGAAAAGACTCTTGAGTATGGATATTGATGAAATTCTTGAACGAGCGGAGAAAGTTGAAGAGAAGGAAGCTGGAGGAGAGGATGGGAATGAATTGTTGGGTGCTTTTAAGGTAAGTAAATAACTTGTTATTTTCACTGTTAGAATGCTGCCTGCCTTCGTATTTATGTACTTTCTTTATTTTGATTATATCCAGGCTGCTGCCTCATTTACTTTGGGGTAGTTTTAAGAGTGTAAAAAGTGGGTAAAATGATAGTTTAAAAATTGTATCATGCACCCCAACATCAAATTGATTTTGAATTAAATTGAACTAAATTAAGTATTGTGCATCACGGGTCCAATACCTGGATATACGGGAGAGAAATATTGGTTATAAGTTCGATGAAGAGAAAGAATGCTGAAGAGGACAAATTTCCTCGCTTGAATTGTTGGGTGCTTTTAAGGTAAGAAAAAGTTTTGTTGCCCATTCATCCTTTTTGTGAGTGTGGTAACTTCTGCTTTTAGGTGTTTTTTAAAAGTGCAGTTGCTTTGAAAAAAATATCAAATTGATGTTTTTTTAGTGTTTTTTGATGATATGTGCTGATATAAAAAAAATATCTGAAAAAAAATCATTTTGATGCTTTTTTAAGTGAAAAACACTTTAAAAAATACCCCACACCACAATACCAAACATGCACCAAAGCAAGCACAACCTCAATTGTGTATGGAGACATTTTTTTAGGTGGATGTGGAGGTGGGTGGGTGCTGGTTTGCATAGGGATGCATTGTCATATTTATTGATGCCCTTACAATTAAATTTGCTGATTGATTTAATTTTGGATTTTATTCAGGTTGCAAATTTTTGTAGTGCTGAAGATGATGGGAGTTTCTGGAGTCGATGGATAAAACCAGATGCTGTAACTGAGGCTGAAGTATGCATCTCTTTTGCTGAATTTGATTTAAGATTTTATAGATTTGACCACTTAACATTTTTTTTTTTAATATGACTAGTGAATTTCAGTTCAATTCTTTTGCAATTATCACAGCTTTTATTTGAGTAATATTTTTTTTCAGGAAGCTTTAGCTCCTCGGGCTGCAAGAAATATTAAGAGTTACAAGGAGGATAATCAACCTGAGAGAAGTAATGAGAGAAGCAATAAACGGAAAAAGAAAGGTTTGGAAGCATCAGAACCACAGGAGAGAGTGCAGAAGCGTCGCAAAGCAGATTATTCTACCCCCCTAGCATCAATGATTGAGGGAGCATCCGCTCAAGTAAGAGAATGGTCTCATGGGAATCTGCCTAAGAGAGATGCTTTACGTTTTTCTCGTGCGGTATGGCTCTAATTTATCTTTTGAATTTCTGAGATTGTTAAAAGTGAAAACAAATCCTTGTTTTAGACAGTCTAGAGCCTCGAATACCTACATTTTCCGTTATTGGATTTGTCAAGTAATAACCAATGTTTTCAGATTCCTTAACTAGTTTTTCAGTTTAATTTATACTATAATCAGCAATTTCATCCTCTGTAGAAAGTTTCAGCCTTCTTACTTTCTTAATGTTGGGATTGGTTTTTAACCCTCATTTCTTTCTTATGTTGTGAATTTGTTGGTAGAATATTGATTTTCTTTTCTTTCCCCTCCCCCTACTTTCTGTTATTTTTTCGAACTCGCTAGACAAATTTAGCCAGTCAGAATCGGTTTTCTTATTTTTCTGACCTGCCAATATCATCCTAATGGAAAACTTGCTGAAATGCGAGAACTGGGCAAGCTTGGAGTGCTTCTGCCATCTTGGAAGTTTATGAGACAGCTCTTTTTTCTTGCCTTTTTTTTTCATTTTAATTAACAGTTGTAGCTGCTGGCCTTTCATTCCTAAAGCTTGGATTCTCTCTCTTTTCTTATTGTTTTGAATTAGGTGATGAAGTTCGGGAACTTGAACCAAATAGACTTGATAGTTGAGGAGGTTGGTGGAACAGTGGCAGCAGCCCCCCCTGAAGAACAGATAGAGCTTTTTGATGCTTTGGTTGAAGGTTGTAGAGAAGCAGTTGAAGTTGGAAATCTGGACCCAAAGGTTGGTTTTCTGATAATGCACACTGTTTGTTGGCGCTGCATCTTGTCTGTATGTTGTTGAATACCATAATAAGTGTCTCTGATACAACAATTTCAAATGGGATTTACTTTAGGGTCCTTTGTTGGATTTTTTTGGTGCCGCTGTGAAGGCAAATGATCTATTGAGCCGTGTGCAAGTACTTCAGCTGCTAGCAAAGCGAATTAGCCGTTATGAAAATCCCATTGCACAATTTCGAGTTTTGACGGACCTGAAGCCTTCAAACTGGTCTAAGGGATGTGGCTGGAATCAGAGTACGTGTTTCCTGTTTTTTGTAATATTATCTAAGAGGATAATGATAGATTTGTTTCCTTTAGCTGATTGATTATGGTATTTCCTTAGTTGATGATGCGAGGTTGCTTCTGGGAATACACTTTCATGGATTTGGCAATTGGGAGAAGATACGGTTAGATGAAAGGCTTGGCCTTTCGAAGAAGATTGCTCCAGCAGAACTCCAGCATCATGAGACCTTTCTACCACGTGCTCCAAATTTGAAGGAACGTGCTAATGCACTCCTGGAGATGGTAAGCTATGATTCAGAAAGCAGGAAAACCCAAAATTGTAATGCAGGGCTTTCTTTATGCCCTCATCCAGTTTCTTGCAGTCAGCCTTGCAAAGCTATGTTTCCATTATGCTTTTATGCTATGTTCTATTGTGAAACTTGAGGTTACCATTCAAACAATTGCCACAGCAGACATGAGTATATTCATCTAGCTAGCTTCATAGTTCCACGGACAATTGTGCAAGCTCAAGTCTTGAAATTCGCAGCCAACCTTACAATACTTGTATACTATGTTTATTGTTAAACTTCTGGTTACCATTTAAAAATTGCCAGAGCATACATGAGTAAATTAATTGAGCAAGCTACCCAGTTTGACAGACAAAAGTGTGCAGGGTCAAGACTTGAAGTTTCATCATCCGTTGCTTATAATATGCTTGTCTAAATATGGAAGTAATTCCATAAGTGCTTCCCTGTTTTTTAATTGTTCATTACAGTTCTATCGCACATCTAATTACAAAGTGCAGTGGATTTTATGTTCTGATACCTTTCTTTTTCAATCAGGAACTTGCAGCTGTTGGTGGAAAGAATGCAAATGCTAAGGGTGGTCGGAAGGCCTCCAAGAAGGGGAGAGAGAATGTTTTGAACTTCTCTGTAGCTCGGGGCAGGGACAAGAAAGTGAGGCCTGGGTCTGTAATGGTGAGTGTACAAACAAACAAGAACAGGCCTCAGAGACCCCAGAGAGTTGAACAGTTAGCAAAAGAGGAGGGTGAGATGTCAGACAATGAGGAATTATGTGAGCAGTTCAAGGAAGTAAAATGGATGGAATGGTGTGAAGAAGTCATGTTTGATGAAATTAAAACCCTGAAACGTCTTAACAAGTTGCAGACTACCAGTGCTGACCTTCCGAAGGAAAAGGTACAACATCTTTTGTTCTGACAGTCCATTGTCTAGCAATTTTTATTTTTGTATGCTAGAAGTTTATGTTCAACCTTATCTTGCAGGTGCTTTCAAAAATAAGGAATTATTTACAGCTTATTGGACGGAGAATAGACCAAATTGTCTTTGAATACGAGGCAGAGCTTTATAAACAAGATAGTATGTGTTTCTCCATCCTGCACATATTCAATTACTTTTGGTGCTCTGCCACTTATTTTCTTTTAAATCAATATCTTCTCAGGAATGACTATGCGATTATGGAAGTACGTTTCAACTTTTTCAAATTTATCCGGTGAGAGACTTCGTCAGATTTATTCGAAACTTAAACAAGAGCAAGAGGAAGATGCAGGGGTTGGACCATCTCATGCCAATGGTGCTGCATATGGTTCTGTTGACAAAGACGGTGATTCCAACAGTTTTCCACCCCTTTCTCGTAATTTTGAGAGGCAAAGAGGGTATAAAAATGCATCAGCCTATCCAATGTCAGAACCAATAAACAGAGGTCATGATGCTGGGAAATTTGAAGCGTGGAAACGACGAAGAAGAGCTGAAGCTGATATTCAACCCCAATTTCAGCCCCCCTTACAAAGACCTATTAGTAATGGTACCCGTTTATCTGACCCTAACTCATTGGGGATTCTTGGGGCTGGACCAGCTGATAATAGGCCTTTTATTGAGAGACCTTTTCGAGCACGTCAAACTGGTTTTACACCAAAACAAAATTTCACTTCAGGTATAAAGTAGGCTTAGTGGAAGGAGAGCAACTGGTTAAAAAGGCTTCAGCCTGTATGTTTCCCCTAGTCGGTTACTTCTTGAGTCATTGGCTATACTGTGGAATTCTTTTCAAACATCACGGTAAGAAGGTGCCAATTCCTATTTGGTTGCTTTCTGGCTTAACTGAAATATCCTTTGGATAAGGAATCTGCATAATTGTACAAAAGGCAAGCTGAGGGAATGGCCAAAATCAATTGACATGAGCAAGATGAATGTGGTCGTGCAACACTTTTTTGTTTGTTAGGAAATGAGTCAAGTAATTTGTTTTACGAATATAGTGAAAGAGTTGGGGAAAGAAATATTAAAATCTCATTCAATTTGAAATATACATAAATGAGCGGAACATCTTCATGCGCCTTTAGAGAAGTGTACATTATCATTTTTGCATAATTTTCCTTCCATTTTACCTTTAATAATTTCAGTTTTTCAATATTATGAACCTTGTGTTAGTCTTGTCTGACACTAATAAAACTTGTAATTGTGTTGATAGTTGTGTTCTGTTTTTGGCATTTTGTTAGATTTTAGCTTTGCTTCTGATGTGGTATTATTATTGTCTGTTTTTAAACTGATTCAGCTCTACTATACACATGACAGTAGTGTTAGATGATGCCTCTTTTTTTCTTTTTTTTCTTTTCATTTTGCTTTCTGCTATATGACGCTGCAAGTTATTTTTCAGTCTATATGAAGTGCTGGGATGTATACGTGCCCTCACCTTTATAATTCAGAAAAATGAAATTGCCTTGGCTATGGATCAGAGGTGAAAACTGAAAAGCTGCCGTTATCACCTGTGAATGTAGGTGGAGTCTAGAGAGACTACCCAAAAGCTGTAGGCAGGTATGTGAGGTGCTGTTATGACCTCGCTTTCCTGTTTTCCTTGTGAGTTCTGTGTTGACCGATGCTGTTTGTTATCAACTAACAGCTGGGAGTGCTTTGCATTAGAATTGTGGAATGTTGATATTCCTCTGTGTCTGTGGTAGCTACCGAGTCTTGATAATGCAAATAGCTATTTGTCGATTAAGTGGTCCGCTCTTCCATATCGTTGATGCTACTTTATCCACGGATTTCAGATGTTGAAAGGTTATGAGTTCTCGTGCTCCTGTCTATTAAACCCTAGCCTGGGTCTAATTTTTTCAGAAGCTGTGCTGCATGTCCATCGATTGCTTGTAGAGTTTGTCCAGCGCAACGGTCTTTTGACCCTCTTCTTCGTCCCGCATGCACGCGGACAAACCTTTTAATTGAAAGTATGGATGCTAGCTTGTTCACAGAGGTCCATTAATCTCCCATCAGAACGAATAATTTTGTTAATCTAATATCATTAATCATCTAGCCATTAATTGTTTGTACCAGATAATCTGCTTCCTGCTAGTGCGGATTGTTTTTGTTTTCATGCTATCTGGGGAGCGGGATTAGTCACAGAAGTGTTTTCTCATGTTTGGAAGGACAACTAGGAAAGTTTTAATTCCTGAAGAGTATAAATTGCCGGATATTTTTGTTTTCCTGAAGTGTGCAGGGTCATTATTATTATTATTGTCAATTTAAGTAACTTAATCTCACTTGTATGGTTAGAAATTTGTGAAAGACATGAGGGCAAAATAACACCACCGTATCATATCGTTCACGAGAGGCCAGATAAGGGAAGTAGTCTCCAGAAAAAAAGTAGTAAGCCCCACGAAGTCCAACCCGCCAAAAAACTCAAGGCAGAAACAAAAGGGATGAAAAAGGAACAAGATTGAAAGGTGCTGTGTGGTCATAAACACCACAGGGGAGGTGTGGTTGATGACCCTTTATCACATTATCTTTCACATTGCTTTCTCAACCTCATACCACCTTCTTCCAAAAACCATGCATATAGTGCCAAATGAGGTTATCATTCCGAATCTTTGAAAAAAATAGATGAACAATTAGTTTTGCTTGGCAAAATTGACAGGTAAGTATTATTCTTCTAACAGCCCTGATATTTTACAATCTGTTTTGTGTCCACCAATTGAAGAAATAATTTTCCCTTATGCCCTAATCACAATAACACAGCACAAAGCTAGAGTAAATGACAAGAAGATGATGATGATGATTGGATATGATTTCTAGTATTTCATGTTTGAAAGAGAAGACGAGGGCTCGCTTGAATGGAAATTAGTCCATCTCGATTTTCTTTCCAAGCTTTTTATGATTCAATGGTGACAATATTAAGGCTCTCTAACTTGAAGCTTTACTATCTCTATTGAAATTAAGAACGAGAGTATTGAAACTATGACTATAAGTGCTATTCTGGTTCTTAAATACATAACATCCTTGAATTTCATCTAACATTTAATGCTAAGTATTTCACTTGGCCAAATACTTCGAAGCCAGAAGAAAAGGATAGTAAAATAGAGGGATACCGATGCAAATAAGAGAAAGAAAAACCCTAAACTAGAAAATATGCAGTGTTACTGGAGATTCAATGCAGGCCAACATGTCAAGTCATTCCTAGCCGCGGGATTCCAATCTTTATCTGCCAACTCAGTGAAAAGATGAGCCCGCATGGGACAATGATTGGCTCTCCCGCCCTCTTATTAAACTGAACTCTTCCTTGGCATCTTACTACAGGCACTTGTCCCCTCAACACTCTGCCAAGGAAAAAGAAAAAAGAAAAGAGGCAAAGACACGTTTCTCTACTAACTTTTGATCAAAAGTCACCACAATCAGGCATGTAATCCCTGAAAGCAGTACTCTCTCCTGCTATTCCCATCCTTTTCTGCCTATCTTTTTGTGTATATCTGTTGTATATATCATCATATCTTTTATGTTTCTGTTCTTAGCTTAGCAGAGGTATGGTTTTGTTTTGATTGCTCGTGAGTTACACTAAATTTAGACACTGACGCAAGCCACACAACCACACAAATACACCTGCTATGTTACTGCTTTCAATCTTGTTTTGGTTCCTCTACTTCCACTGCAAAAAAGAACAAAAAAAGATTGTTTTCTTTAAGAAGTTGAAAGCTGATTGAGTAAAATATTGGCATGATATATTTTCATTAATTATTATAATATGTGATAGCATGAACGTGTTGATAGAAATTATCTGTGTTTCTTGATCATTAAGCACGCAGCATGCTTTACATTTCCATGTGCAATCGAACTTCTTAGAAAAAAGAAACGCTTGATTAAGACATGATGTGCTGATGCACTCTCTATTTGAAGAAAAACTCAATTTGTATTGGAAGTAGAAGAACTAGAGTTAGATACAAGATGTAGTTAAGACTTAAGATCATGTTGTGTTTCAAATTTAATGTAGTGTCGATTTTTAATGATTTTTTTTTTGTTTTTTTTTATATAAGCAACCTATAAGAAGTAGACAATGATATGCCAAGGAGTCATCCGTGTGGTTTAACTCGAAAAATCTACTTAATCGTCTCAAATTTAAATTGTAGGATGGCTGGCTGGAAATTTAGGGAATTAGAATACGGTTATTTTGCTATTATTTGTCTAGATATATTTAATGTCTTCAATGGAGTTAAAATCAGACCATTATGAATGAACTTGCCTATTTTGAAGTCAACAGCACTGCATGAATTGTCCAAATGAAACTGCCTAGAATGAAATTCTAAAATTTTAGCTCGTTGACACAAAAATAGTTTGTTGGTGACTTTCCATAGGGGGGAAAATGGACTACTTTTATGGACCAGGAAGGAATCATCTGTTTGTTCCAGGGCCGGTCAATATTCCTGAATCAGTCCTGAGGGCAATGAACAGGAACAATGAGGATTACCGTTCTCCAGCAATTCCAGCAATGACTAAAACTCTTCTTGAGGATGTGAAGAAGATTTTCAAGACTACCTCAGGAACTCCATTTATCATCCCAACCACAGGTACTTTCATCACGACCAAGACTTAAAGTTCTAAAATGTTTGTAGTTAATCTGCTGCACAAATCCAGCAAAATGCTTCAGAATCCCTGGATACTACTATGTCTTAATTTTACCTGGTTACAGTAAAATTTGTTTTTGGAAGTATTTGCTAACTTATGCCATCTTATTGAAGGAACGAAATAACTGGCGATTACTTCTATGTTATTTAGCTAATCGTAGTTTGTGTTAGTTGACATTGTTATTTTGGTTCAGGCACTGGTGCATGGGAGAGTGCACTTACCAACACATTGTCTCCTGGAGATCGAACTGTATCTTTCCTGATAGGCCAATTCAGTTTGCTCTGGATTGATCAGCAAACACGCCTTGGTTTCAATGTTGATGTTGTAGAGAGCGACTGGGGTCAAGGTGCCAACCTTGACATCCTGGCCTCAAAACTTGCGGAAGATACCGCGCACACCATTAAGGCTGTTTGCATTGTTCACAATGAGACAGCAACTGGAGTTACCAACAACTTGGCTAAAGTTAGAAAAATACTTGGTAAGTGTGTATGATTAACGCCTATCAGTGGCAAACCTTAGCTGCAATAATAAAGTGCCTCCTCGTATGAATCCCTATGTATGTTAATATCCTTGATTATTATATTGCTTGCTTAGATTTTTCTCAGGAGAAATCAAGGATCTTTTCCAACATAGACTAGCTAAAATATGCTTTGATATCAATATATAATCCTATAAATGTCGTTGGCATATTGTGTTTTTCTAAGTTCTGGATCATGAAAGCTACACCTGCATCAGATTCAGTTGCAAGGGGACCGACTGAGGCACCTATATATATAGAGAAAAATCCCCAAC
>Ga0325402_1001091_pt1 | contig 21375 bp, 13 predicted proteins | sample PopdelMetagenome_22_FD_207212 | JGI IMG/M metagenome (GOLD analysis project Ga0325402, IMG submission 207212) | Populus deltoides microbial communities from Bellville, Georgia, United States - Xylem-PdKOR-R3 | ecosystem: Host-associated > Plants > Phyllosphere > Stem > Wood/Secondary xylem...
ATATTTAATATAAATATTTTATAAACATCCTAGATATTTATAAAAATATGTATAACGTACAAGATACCATATAGGCTTAATTGGACTTGGTATTACAGTGTTGTTGATTTTATCTATAATTCAGGCTGATCAAGGAAAAGAGAAGTGGAGAAATTAATTAATGACCTGTTGCGATATTTACCAGCTGGAATATTCTTGAAATCAACCCTTGTCGGTTTGGAGAGATAGAAATGAAATCTAAGTAGCTAAAGGTCATTCTCACCAATTTAAGAATCTGTCCCCCTCAACATGTTTCTGATGCTTCAACCTCCGACATGGACTTCTTCAGTTTTGCCAAAGTGAAAACATTTTACATTCACAAAGTATTTTCTGAAAAATAACGAGACTATTTTTTATAATACATGCACAACTCAACTCACTGGTAGGTAGGTAGACAACTATAATTATTATTGTTATTTATGATACATGCACAACCCACGTGTCACAGTGACATTCAAAGCAAATGATGACTAGCAGAGGCATTAAAACCGATGGTGACTAACAGAATTGTGTTTTTTAAAATATTTTTTATTTAAAAATATATTAAATTAATATTTTTTTATTTTTTAAAAATTATTTTTAATTTAACAACATCAAGCCAATCTAAAAAAACATAAAAAATAATTTAAAATAAAAAAATAAAAAATATATTAATGGGCACGAATATATTTCTCAGTACACTTTACAGCAGTATGGAATGGACTTCAAGCAATGTGCGTCTCTTTGAGTAATCACTTCTGTACAAATATCTGAGACTTTTCCCATGAAAATGCTTTTTAGCAGCCGACGCTATAGTGATATTAATCATTCAACATAATAGCTTGTAGTCATTAAATTGGTGGCTCAAATGCCTCGATACGTGCCTGCCTCCTTATCTTTTAAATTTCAACATCTTGCAACCTGCAACTAACTAGGAGAACCATAGAAAATACCAGGTGAAGATTCATTCGACTATTATCTTCTTGATTTACATAAAAAATTGAGTATTTCAAGAGTAAATTTAATTATATTCTATTTAAAAATATTCAAAGTAAAAAATTATCTCTTCCATTGCTAATGCCGTACTTGGTTTTTTTTAGAAGGAGTGGAAATTTTAGATCACGTTCTCTTTGCTCTTCTGTCGATCCCGCCCAGGCTTTTGAGATAGAAATTCATCAAATCAATATTTCTCTACAAATTTTAAAGTCATTTTTAAACCTATCAGAACAATTTATATTCATGTAAGGAATTATTGAAATCTTATTTATAATATAGATATATTTTAGGCCAGATTAAAAGTGAATTTCAATTATTTTTAAAGTAAAAACTTTGTTAAAATTTAATCTCTCTTTAAAATAAAATAAAACTATAATTTTAAATAAATTAGATGTAAATAAAAAATTAATCTGAAAAAAAAAATACACGACAGAGAGAAGCCAATAACTCTTTATAATGATTGTAAAAAGTTAAAATTGAATTCAAATATCACCAAAGAGAAATGATGCAGGATACAAGTGCGTACGCACATGGATTGGATGTGACGTTTTAAGATTTGGTAAGTATAAATCAAATTAACCTCTCCGTCCCTGCCTGTCTCATGACAAATACAAAAACTTATTCGAGCTTTTGCAGCACAATATGTTAATGATGTTTCAGCTTTGCCAAGTTATGGTGATATTGATCAGTTTCTCGAGCTCTATTACTTTGCTTGCTTCTGATCAGCTACATCCAGGAGAAGGTAAGAACAACCTTGCTAGCTACTTAATAATTAATCACTGTTCTTTGTTTTCACAGTAATATATACTGAGATCAGATCAGTGAGCTCTATACAGCAAGTCTTTTAAACTGTTCAACTCATCTGATCCAATCCAAGTGTGCGCATGAGCTGTATTAAATATTAGATTGATTCTCTAATTAATAAAAAAAGGGTGAAAACTAGGCAATTGGGCAGATGAAAGTTTCCCCTCGCTTCCTAGTATCATCCTTGTTTGAATTTGGATAACTAGGTTAACAATATTTGGGCACTTGTTGAGCTTAATCATATCTAATTTTTATGACCCTTTCTAACTATACAATATATAGGTTTTTTATTGTTAGAAAAGCTCAAATTATTTATTTATTATTTATTTTTTTTCAAAAAAATATGTTTTCTTTTTATTTATTTTTTTTAAAAAAAAGATTATGTTTTCTTTTTGTATTTTGAGGTGAATTGTTTATTTGTACGCATATTCTAAACTTTTTAATAGCTAAGGATAATAATTTAGGCAATATCCAGCTGTAATTATCAAGCTAGATTGAATGAGATCCAACCCAATTTAGTTAAGGCAATATACACCTTGACTCAATAGTTTATTACCGGATTATTGTCACTCGTTACACTGTGATGTGGGGATTGACTCAATATAATCCGGTCTAGTAAAAATATAGTTTAATTCAAAAAACTCAAGTTGATATTTTTTTTTTGTAAATATTGAGAAGAAAACATATTAGATTAACTTGGATCAACTCGAGTTAACTTGTCGAATCCCCGTCCCAAGTCATGAGACCGTAATAACCCCATAAAATGAAAATAATAAAAAATTGAAGCTGAATTCTTAATAAGCTCAATGTTGAATGATGAAATTGAAAACAAAATTTAATAACAAAAAAACAAAAAAACAACTTGAATCAACCTGGATTAACCTATCAAACTTGGGTTATGAGAAAAATTATAAAGATAAATTCTCAATATTGAAAGATGTAATTAAAAAAAATTCAATTAAAAAAAAGAAAAGTAAAATCCAAGACACATGTCATGAGGTCATGATAACCCTATAGAAAGCAAATAGAAAACAAATTATGAATTCCAATTCCTAATACATTCAATGTTGGAGGATAAAATTAAAAAAAAAATAACTTGAGTCAACTCAAGTTAACCTTTCAAACTTGTGTCACGAGGTTAGAATAACTTCATAAAAAAATAAAATAATTTATGAAATCTAATTTCAATTAACTCAATGTTGATCGAGAAACTGAAAAAAAAATATTCAATTAAAAAAATGACAAACAAATCAAGTTAATTAAATTAATCTACAAAACCTATGATCCAGGTCATGAGAATAGAATAACCCCATAGAAAAAAATTAATTTTTTTTTTTTATAAAACTCAATCTCTAATAAATCTATTGTTGAAAGATAAAATTAAAATTATTAAAAAAAACAAATCATTATTCCAATTAACAATGATTTGCGAGGAGGGGTTAGTGAATTATCCTTGTTTTTTTTTAATTGTTGTTAATTATTATTATTATTATATAAAATAATATGAATATATAACTTTTACAAATAAAGTTTACTAAATGTATTTATTGCATTAAATTTCAAGAGATTAATCAGTCAAATATTAAAGGATAAAATTAAAAACAAAGTTTAATAACAAAAAACAACTTGAGTCAACGTGGATTAACCTGTCGTACTTGGGTTAGGAGACCGAATAACTTCATAAAAAGCAAATTGAAAAAAATTATAAAGATCAATTCTCAATATTAAAGGATGTAATTAAAAAAAGAAATTCAATTAAAAAAAGAAAAATAAAATCCAAGGCACCTGTCATAAGGCCATGATAACCCTATAGAAAGCAAATAGAAAAATAATTATGAATTTCAATTCCTAATAAATTCAATATTAGAGAATAAAATTTAAAAAATAAATAAATAACTTGAGTCAACTCAAGTTAACCTTCCAAACTTGTGTCATGAATTAGAATAACTTCATAAAAAAAAAAAACAAATTATGAAATATAATTTCAATTAACTCAATGTTGATGGAGAAACTAAAAGAAAAAATATTCAATTAAAAAAATGACAAAAAAATCAAGTTAATCAAATTAATCTGTAAAATCAATGATTCAGGTTATAAGAATAGAATAACTCCATAGAAAAAAATTAAAAAACTTTATAAAACTCAATTTCATAAATCTAATGAAAGATAAAATTAAAATTATATATAAAAAAAGAAAAAAAATTATTATTCCAATTAACAATGATTTGCGAGGAGGGGTTAGTGAATTATCCTTGTTTTTTTTAATTGTTGTTAATTATTATTATTATATAAAATAATATGAATATATAACTTTTACAAATAAAGTTTACTAGTTGTATTTCTTGCATTAAACTTCAAGAGACATTAACCAAAACTTTGCAAATGCTTGAAAAACAGTAAAACATTTCTTTGGCCGTATATAAGACAAAATAGCTTCTATGGAGTGTTTTGCTTTATATAATTAGATTCATTTATAGGCATCTAAATGTTTTAGCAACCTAAAAAGTTGTGATTTTGTTTTGTATCTAATTCTTTTTCAAGAAATGACATCCTCACTGTAGAATCTGAACACGTGATTTCTTTCTTTCGTTTGATCATACCAATTAAGATACAAATAACAATAAAATAATATTTATACATAACACATTCTTATCATCATATAGTAATAATCCACCAATCCCACAATATAGTTTTTGAACATATTATTTAGAGATAACCTCGCAATTAATCTAGAGTTTAATTTAGAATGTGTTTTATTTAAAATTAATTTAAAAGCTAATATAGTTAAATCTAAGTTAACCTAATAGTTAACAAATAATATTTTATTTTTAATTTTTATTTAAAATAATATCGTTTCAGTTTTTTTTTTAATTGCAAACAATTTCATTAAAAAAAACTGAAAGGAATATAATCTTAAAGTTGACCTCCAAACATTCAATACAAATTTTAAACCAAATTAAATCCTGCGCTGAGTGATAACTATGACGATAAATTGATATAAGATTGCGTTAACTTTATCCAAATGGTCGATAGAGTGTATGGCCTTTACCTATATGAAAAACCCATAATCTATTTACTATTATTATTAATAATCTAACAACTATTTGAGAATGTTTTTGAATAGTGCACATTCCTCATGAATTATTATTTTGTTTTTAAAAAACCCCCACCAGTTGAAGCGTTAAGACAAATCGGTAAGACAGTAAACAAGGATGGCCAACTATCCTTGAAGTTCGACGATCGTTGTCAACAGGAAGGAGTCGTTAAGGCAGTACTGACTCCTGCTCCACCAAACTCAGAAGTGAACGGCACAAACGAATGTAACTGCAGCATCACTGATGATAATTACTGTCACATTACTTCATTGTAAGCCTCTTAATTACTTTACATTTTTATGTTTTTCTTTGTTATATATATATCTTAGCTTTCCTAAACTGTGATCAATGATGTCTCTCTCTCCTGCTTGCAATAAAGCCAGCTCAAAGATTACAGTCTTCCAGGCAGGCTTCCTCCGGAATTGGCCAACCTTACTTATGTCCAAAAAATGTAAGAACCCTTAATTAAAGACATATATTTGGCTCATGTTTCTGCTTCGAGGCCTCAACTCTGAATCCTTTAAATGATTATGAATCTTGAGAGATGCCTCGATGATAATTAATACTCATCAGATGTTATGTGATTATGAGTTTGCCATTGTCTGTCACAGTTTATATTAAAATTTCAAGCGTTTATATTAATTTTTGGAGCAATTTTCAAGATGGAAAATAATTTTTATACAACAACATTGTCTATGACAGAGATTTCACTCGCAACTATCTATACGGCACAATTCCGGTGGAATGGGCTTCGATGAAAAATCTGTCTTTCATGTAAGCTCATTTATAAATTCACCTCTCTTCTTGGTTTATCTTATTTTCTATGTAAGAGTGAGCTTAAAACTTCCTTCCTAACTAACCTCTTATGCAGCTCGCTTACTGCAAATCGCTTGTCAGGAAATATTCCTGGACATTTGGGAAGTTTTACTGCCCTCACCTACTTGTATGGCTTGAATCTGTTATAGTGCTCTACCTCTAGTTTGAGTTATTCGAATATTGCAAGCAATGCTAGTTTACTTTGTTCTCTAATGGTTATTTCACTTTATCAAATGCAATTATAAAATATAGGAGCCTTGAATCAAATCAGTTTTCTGGTGTTGTCCCACCTGAGCTTGGCAAGCTTGTCAACTTAAAAACTCTGTAAGACATTTAACTAAATTCTCCATTGTGAAGACTTGCCAGAGATTTCGTTTTCATTAGTTGAAATCTTTGCTTTGATGCCGTGAATCAACAATTTCAGGATACTCTCCGGCAATAAGTTAGTGGGGACCTTGCCAGAGGAACTTGCGCAGATAAAAAACTTGAAGGATTTGTAAGCCCTCACTTATTTTCCTTAAACTCTTTTTTTTTTTTTTTGATAATTTAACATATTCAATGTGCAGTCGCGTAAGTGATAATAATCTTAAAGGCACCGTACCCAAGTTCATTGGGAACTGGACTCAACTTCAAAAGCTGTGAGATGTTTATCTTCACAAATCTTAATTCATTCTAATGCAACATGATGCACTTTATTGAGATTTTTTGTTCTTTTCGTGACTAATGAAGTGAATTGTACGCGACTGGATTGCAAGGACCCATACCTCGTAAAATTTTTCATTTGGAAAAGTTGTCTGATTTGTGAGTAAAACCACTTTATTGTGCTGCATGCCTCCTGCTGTATTAATTATTGAAGAATTCTCTTTGTGTGTGAGAGAGAGGGAGGGAGAGAGAGAGAGATAAATGAAGGGAATTGAACATTTAACTTGTATTCAAGGTCTCATACTGTTCTGCAGGAGGATTACTGATATGCCTGGACCAGAGTTTCAGTTACCTAACGCGACGATTAAAAGGGATAACTTGTATGTGAACTGCTTCATAACTTCATTTTTTTTCACAGTAAAGTTGAGGATATGTTCTGTTCAGAACTGTTTAACCAACCTGTAACTTGTTGCAAGGGTTCTGAGGAACATCAATTTAACTGGAACAATCCCAGAAGACGCATGGAAAGTGGAAAAAACACTGTAAGTGTGAACTCACTCATCGCCTTACATCTGCTGCTAAGCAACATAGAATTTCTTTTTATACATTTCAATTCTGCCACATTTTTCCATTATGATCTCCAAGTACAGCTGGTCCGTGGGATCTGCCTGAATCATCACGTCGTTAGGATAAGTTAAAAATCCTACATTAATATATAATCCTGGGTATATAATAACTAAAGTCCTACTAGAGTGTGTAGAAGAATCACAACTAGCTTCTAACATAACATTGACTTATTTTCACAACCGATGAGCTCCTATGAGAAGGTAGTGATTTCAAGCAACTGCAACTCTCCAAGGAAGAATATAAATAGAGGATTACTTCAAAGAATTTAATAACCTTTAATTATGAGACATATACATATATATTTATATTTTCACCTGTTTATTGCCATTATATTTACAAAGATGTAAAATCTTCTTCAGAGACTGAAGCCTAAAATTTCGTTTGCTGTAATTTCTTGCAGCGACTTAACTTTTAACAAGTTGGTTGGGGAGATTCCTCCTAATACAATACAACGACAGTTTACGTGAGCAATGTTAAAGTCTGATAATTTGGAATTTGGTTATTGAAATCTTATCAACGATGGCGCAATAAATTATGCTGAAAGTTTGAGTGTGGTTCTTACCAGGTTTTTGAGTGGCAACAAGCTGACTGGAACAGTGCAAGACTCATTCCTCCAAAACAGCCAAAATCTGTAGGTTCCTAAATTACACCCATCATTGGATTTACTTATTTGAATATTGATATGCTTTGCCTTCTTTCCTTGAAGATCCATGACTAATGCCTGTAAGTTTGTGAACTGCATGACCTTGATTGAAAGATGTAGTCCATATGATTTCAAGTTCTCTTTTTCACAAAAAGGAAACATATGTAGTTCAACTCAGATGAACTTTTCTTCTTGATTGACATTTCCAATTTCTTATAAAGGAAAACTGAAGACAACCAATTAAAAAAACCCCAAAAAAAAAACAGAATATACAAATATGAGATTTGACCTCTCTGCGCTGAAACACAATAATATAACCTGAGAGTTCGAGAGTTCAAGCTGCATGTAATTAATTTTGATTTAAAAAAACCGCTTCCTTTTATCGTCTTCCCTGCACTGCAGTCTCACCACTGACAGCACCGCATTCATGAACAAGTTCATTCCCAGTTTCCCAGTTTCCTATTATCTTTGACCTGTGTGTTTCCATGCCTTCACACCGAGGGTGTTTGAATGGCGGTTGATACCGTATTTTTTACAAAATTTAAAAATATTTTTTTTGTTTAAGTTTTTTATATATTTATAGATTATTTTGATGTGTCAATGTTAAAAATATTTTTTTAAATAAAAAAATATTATTTTAATATATTTGTGAGCGAAAATCACTTTAAATTATAACCGCTTTCTCACTTCCTAAATAATACTTCGTTTTAGGCTAATATTTCATACTCACAGGAGGTTAATGACTAGATAGACTAAGAACAACAACTTGTAGATAAATTATATTTTTTTTAACTTGGAACACTACCAAATTTAACAGGTTTACCGACAAACATTTCTGTCGGTATTTACACTAGCAGTCTGTCGGTACGTATGTTATCGACAGACACACGGATGGAAATGATCATTCGGAAAAACTCTCGTCAGTAATTTATGGATTATTGGTGAGTCTGTCGGTAATAAATATAATGATGAAGTTGTTTTGTCGATGACCCTGTCAATAATATTTTTAAAAAATATATTGAACATAAGTACAAAAATATAATAGTAGCATTTGCAGTAATTCTTTTTCAACTTTCTGGAATATACCGATGGAATTGTGTCGTTAGTAATATTTTAAAAGTATTTTTTAAAACAAATATATTGAACAAAAGTAGAAAAATAATTAAAATTAATAAATTAGTATAAAAATCATATATGTATTACAAATTTAAACATTTGTATGTTCGAATACAATAAATCTAAAATAGAGGCGGCACTGAAGGAGCAGGAGGAGGAGGCAAGTTGTTGCCGGGACTGTAGAGCCAATTAGGGGGTGCACATGAACCACCCATCTATGATCTCATCTCCACTACCAATTGATGAAGTTCTTCATAAACAACAATGAGTCGTTCATATTTATCATTAAGATGGGTTGTCCCGATCTTGTACCCGTTGGGTCTAACATTGCTGCGAACTCCAGAGTTTGACTGGTTGGAATTGATTGCGAGCATCCAATGACTGAAGCACTATGGGTCATCCACAAGTTTTCGGTCATAGTGTTAGAGAGTCCATACACTCGATTTCTATTAGTTCCACCGAACAATCCTCCCTCCAACCATAAATCTAGATCGATATCCGGATGGTTTGAAAGCTCATCCCTGTATCTCTCATTCAACTGGCTATTATATGTATCCTTGGAAGAAAAGAATAAATTGATCAAATTCAAGGACATAATAACTTAAGAAAAAAATAATTAAAAACCAACATACCATAAAGTGTTGAGCTCGGCTATCACTACTACAACCTTTTTTTGAAGGTCATCGCTTTGCACATGCGTTTCAACAAAAACTTTTATCGGGCTTGGCTCGAGTACAAAAACTGTTGCCTGCAATAAAAAATGTTGTCAATTCAATATATCTATAAAAAAAACTAATAAAAAAACTGGATTTAGTTAAAAAGTTCCTATTATCGAGTGAAATGCGTGGACGTCACGTGCTAAATATATTATGCCCATATAGCCTTTGAGATGTACGACGATCTAAAATCCTTCTAAACTGTTACGTCATTTCAACCTAGAAGCTCTCTTTCTTTCACATATTTTTTGGCTTATTTTTTAGTCTCATACCAAAAATCATGTAACCTATATGATATAAATTAATTATCTGTTAGTAAATGAAAAATAAAATTTTAATAGTTGGAGTAAAAACATTATCTTGAATTCGATCTTACCTAATTGCAGTGTAATTATCCTAAACCTTCCTCATAAAATTATTATCAGCTCTCTCCCATTCAGATTTTCTCTTAAAGTAAAAATTTATAAAAGAAAAATTTCAGTCATTTTAATAAACGGTCCAAATTAACATTAAAAAATATTTAAGTTAATACTAACCTTGAACCTTGAAAATCATGCATCGACTTGAGGTTTTCATTCAAGATGTTTGAAAACCTATCTTCATTGAAACAATGGGATTTCCATCAATGATTTAATGACCGAAGTTATTGTTCTTACAACCTGAATGTTTGTAAACCTGAAATTGTATTCATTAAATGATATTATTTTTTTAAAAATTATTAAACATGTCATTGTGAAAGCAAAACAAACTTACATTAAAATGTCATCCTTCCATTGAGCTTCATACTTGCGGGTAAATGAATCCCGCTGTGAAGGGACCCCCCCTCGATATTACTACTTCGCACTCGACGAGCCCGCGTCGTGAGTTGATGTTTGTGCCTTAGGTGCCTGTTATTGGTTGACACCTAATGACTCATGGTTGTTAGCATCGCTTCTAGAAAAACTAGTAGCGATTCCTATTTTTTTAAAAAAAAAAATTAGCAGCATCTCTCTTATACGGGAGACTACCCAAAATTTTTAAACTTATAAATACACTTAATATATGCCTCAAACCAGTTGAGTTTATTCAATTTCTTCTAACAATTTAGTATAATTCAATTACATAGAAAATTTTTATTTTCTACATGATAATATTTTTAATCATAAGTTTACAATAAATTATTCTAAATTTAAAAAAATTCAAAATAATAATTAAAATTAATCCTACACATTTAATTGAAATTGAACAAGAAAAGTGAAAAACTAAAAACTAAAATTCAACAAAATAATCCAAAAATTATTTCAACAAAAACTAAAATTTAACACAATTATTTCTAAGTGATAATATTTTTAATCCTTAATTTACAAAAAATTATTCTAAATGGAATAAATTCAAAATAACAATTAAAATTAAACCAACACATTTAATTGAAATTGAACAACAAAATTGAAACAAAAAACAATTAAAATTCAACAAAGAATGCAAAACTTATTTCAATAACAACTAAAATTCATGTCATTTATTAATTCATAAAATTATTAGGAACATAAAATTGAAAAAAAAAATAATGAAAAAAATTTGCAAAAAAAGGATAAAAAGGAATGAAAAATTATTGCCTTAATGGCATGCTTTATTTTAGCTCTTAATTAAAAAGAAAGAAAAAAGAAGAAAAGACATTGTTAATAAACCCTAAAAAAAGAAAAATAAGAAGAAAAATGAAAAAAGAAACAACATACCTTAGGATGAGAAGAGAAGATAATGCTTGATTTCAGGTGAGAAGGAGAGAGAGAGGAGAAGATCGAGAGAGAGAAAGAGGTGTGTGAGAGAAGAAGAAAGAAGAAGAAAGAAAAAGATGAAGCGCCGTCTGCCATGATTATGGTCTTTTATTTTAGTCTTTATCGATGGGATTACCAATAAGCAATTAAATATTAATATTTTTTATATTTCCGTAAGTGATTTTGTCTGTAAAGTCAAATGAAAAATTTTCAACTTGAACAAAAATATTCAAAAAGTCTTTCACATATTATCAATAACTTTTCATTCCGTTAGTGATTTCACGGGGAAAAAATGAACAGTCAAAAGATCATTAATTATCACCGCATTAAGAAGTGAACATTTCCCATAGTCTTTAGAATATACCGACGGACACATTTTGTCGATATACCCGTATGTAATAAACACCACGAATAGTGCTAGGGTAAAGGGGCACAATTCCCAGTATCTCTGTAATATACCGATAAACACATTTTGTGGGTATACTCGTATGTAATGAATACCATGAACAATGTCAAAGTGAATGAAAACAATTATTATGGTCTCTAGAATATATCGACAGATACATTTTATTGGTATACCTATATGTAATATATAGTCTGTCGGTATTTTTATCGGTTTAAAACAGTAACTGATGCTAAATTATATCATATTCCTTACTTCAAATAGTTACATTCACAGTTGCACACACAACACAATAACACCGTTTCACATCACAATAATAAAATAAATATTTCATTGTCATTCAATTATAAATTAACATCATTGTCATTATATTGAAGTGAATTTCATCCATAAATATTACATTATATTTCATGGCATTACATATTCATGTTGTGCAAATTAATTAGAATTCTCTTATTCTTTGTCAATTGACCCGTCCTTATCTCCATCACAATCTTGTACGTTGATTTCGTCACTATCATCTTCATCATCTTGTGTATTTTCGCTAGAACTCAAAACATCATTCGATTCCTTAGTCTCAACATCAATAAAAATATTCTCGGCGATGCAAAAATATGAATTTTGTTTCTAAGTCATTAGACAGAGCAACTTGATTTGGATCAACTAACTCACTAAGTTGAAAGACATCATCTCCCACAATTAATTCATCGTTGCCATCCTGAACAACCTCGACACAATTCCTAAGTTTGGTTTTCACTATGGATAACCAATCAGCTCTTAAACAATCCTTTTTAAAGGACGGAGTATATGTGTAATAAACTTACTAGCATTACTTGGCAAAAACAAAGACATCATCGACATTGCGGAGTCTAGCATTTGAATTAATTTTGACCAAACCATGATGAGAATCTACTATGATTCCTCTGTTAGTGGTGTCATACCAATAGTATTTGAATAAAATACTTTATTATGCTCGCTATGATATTGCAATTCAATGATATCTTCCAACTTCTCATAGTAGTCAATTTCAAACTCATTAGAAGTCAATCCCTTAACACAAACCCCATTGTTATATGTCTTTCTACCCTACCTATATTCTTTAGTATCAAACACATGTGCATTGATGGAATTCTTGTTGTAGCACTTCACTTATCTTTCAAGACCCGAACTTAGTAAAGACAAAGTAACACTAGCATTCCCTCCTAATTAATAAACCTGGTAAATGAAGTACAACCATGAATATTTAATGAGAAATGTGTAATGAAATTAATTATCCTGAGAGATAAGAATAATTAAACAGTACTTCCATGTGTTTTTAACTATGTGAAAAATTGTTCATCTTATAATCGAAAGATTTAGGATTTAGTCAGCTATGAGTTTTGAGCCAGTAAATATTGATGTTGTTGCATGCGAGGAATTCAATAATGTATTAATTTATGATATTATAAGAGATAGATTGTTTGAAAATAATGACATGATAAGTAGTATACTTATTGAATAAAATATCTTAGTTCATTACAGTTAAATAGCATATAATTATGTGCTTGTCTGAATTTTATTTCTGACAAGTATCTTCCCTCACAATATTTTTTTGTATGGGTCATCCATGATAAAAGAATATTGACAAGTTCTCACTCGAAGGCACTTCTCCATCATTGTCATTTCTTGGAATGAGTTTGATTCTTGTTCTCAATTGAGGCTAAAAATAGTATAAGATAAATGTTAAGATATCTTTAAGAATATAGGTCTCGCATATCAAAACCTTAACATGTGCCTTGCTTTCTACTTTTCTCTTAAGGTTGAACAAGTACCTGCATGATATTAAATGAATGTTTTGAAATATGCAAAGAAAGACAATAAAATTTTAATTACGATATATGTGTAAACCTTAATATCTCGAATAGATACATCCATCTATATTGGACTAGGCCTTCGACTTTTGCCTCAAACGATAAATGTAAGAGTAGATGCTCTATCCAGTTGAAAAATGATGGAGGGAATATCATCTCAAGTTTGCATATTATATGGACGATATTCATTTCAAGCCGCTCCATGTATTGTGTCTGCAACTTGTTGAAGCATATATCTCTAAAAAAGTAATTGGTCTTCATGAGTGCATTTCATATCCTATTTGGCAATAAATCTAGTAAGCTAATGGAATGAGTGTTTGTATAAACACATGACGGTCATGACTTTTCATTCCATAAAATCTGCAATCCTCCAAATTCACCAAGCTTGGTATGCTCGAGGCATGTCCATTGAGAAAACATAGACTTTTAAGTCATTAGCAGACAAGTAACTATACATTCTTGTACAAGACGAAGCCGGTTTTGGGCTTTGCAACCCATGACCCAACATATGTCAACTTTATATTTTTACGATAACAAAACAAATATATATATCCCTTATTTTCTTCATGATGTCCTTTGTCTTCCCCTTCATGTCCATAACTGTATTGAAAATGTTCTCAAACACGTTCTTTTCTATATGCATGACATCAAGGTTATTACAAAGAATATTGGAAGAAAGCTCCCAAAAAATATTTCACTTTACCTAATTATGGGTCAAACCAAAACCAGAAAACTTCTACTTACCCGATTGAAAATCAAACTTATTGTCACTGTACTCTGACACCACGTTATATAATTATTCACCTAAAAGAAGCGATGATGCAACATCCCTTTAACTCTGCTAATAAGAAGTCCTTTCTATTCTTTCTAAACTTGTGATCCGTTAGCAAGAACTACCAATGACATTAAAAAAAAGACATTTTACCGCTGTTTGTTAACGTGAATGCCTTGTTATTTTCCATACAGAATGAACATGCTAGTTTTTCATGTATGCTCCATCTATAAACCATTTCATAAGTTGAAAACTCATTGATAGTCCACATCAAAGCTGCCTTCATAAATTTTTTTTGTTTCCTCGATACATCATAAGTCAAAGCCTTGAATGACCACTACTTCAACTTATCAATCAACGATCGAAGATAAACATCTATATTCTAACCTGAACTATTAGGACCTAGTATGACTTTTGTCACACCCGGACATCGCGGCGACCGATTAAAAATTAACACTCGATTGAAAAAAAAGAACATATATCTGACATTTTGTTCTTTTAGGGGAAAATGTCTAGTTCAAGGAGTCGCCACCTAGTATTATAGTCACTAGGAACCCTAACTGGTCAACAGAGATTCTATGGTACGGGACTGGTTACGCAAAAGGAAAGATGCTGTCACCCCTTAAGCATCCTACCTAAGGCAGGCTGCATTGCTGGTTTTGTCTAAAATTGCTAAGAATTTGTTCTCCTTTTTCCCTTTTTTAATTCTTCCTTTCATGTTCCTGACTCAGGTGTCAGTGAACAATTCCTACGAATATTTCCAACTCTGGCATTGGTAAATATCGCACAAATCCAAAAAATACGATACTCCTAACTCTAGCGTCAGTGAATATTTTCGCAAAAAATAAATTTGAAGAAGAAATTTTCTATGTCATATTTTTTCTTGTTTATCCTTTATTATTATTTGCCCTTTTTAGATGGAAGTAAAAAAACATTGCACGACATAATTGCATTTAACAGTAATAGTCCACAGATTGAGCACATAGCTAAAAAAATATAAGCACAAAGAAAAAAAAAATAAAGTGTGAGGGGCCCACAAATAAATCAGCGAAGACCGCCAAATGTTTTTGGAATTTTCTTATATCAAAAAGAGGTTCGTTTGGTCAAATATCAAATTAGAATGGGCATAAAAATTATGGCCAAGGCATAAGGGTGTGTTTTGCCAAGCACACCCTTAGCAAACACAATTTGGATCGGTTAGGCCTAAAGCCCAGACCCGGCCCACTCTTTTTTTTTTTTCTCTTTTTGCTAGATCTAGCCCAGCCATGCGTGAAAGGTTCACGCATGCATGCAACAGTAACCAGTTAATTATTTTAGCAAGGAAGGAAGGGAACTTACCTAGGTGTGCGGCTGCTGGAGGCGAAGTCGAGGGAGACTAGGCTAAAAAAAAGGGTTAAGGGGGGCGGCGGCTAGTATAGGGTTCGCCGCCCTTTTTTTTTATGTTTCTCTCTTTTAGGGTTTCTGGTAATGGCCTCCTCTGGGTCTCTTCTTTTAGGGGTTCTCTCTTTTAGGGTTTCTCTCTCATCCCCCTCTTTTGCATCACTGAGGTCTGTATTTATAGTGCCAGAGTCCCTTCGTGTGTGAGAAACAAAGTTTCAATCAAACTCATTCTCTTTTTTGAAGTTTGAATTTGATTAAGAATAAAATTTAAAAGCGGATAACTATCATTATCTTGAAGATATGGATTATCTTGAAGATAATGATAGAATGACAAAAGTATATTGTAATCCCTAGTTTTCACGCAAGTTGACAAATCACACTTTTCATCGAAATAAATCTCTGATATTTTAATTTTACATTTTAAACCCTGTAAAATTAAATTAAAAAGCCAATGGGCCAAAATTGGGTTACAACAACTATAGATAAAAAAACATAAACTCTGGCCTCATATACATCCCTGGTGGCAACTTGTAACCATGAGTATCACCGACCAATAAAAATAAGAAGCAACAAATAACCTAAATGGATTGAATCCGTCTGTACATAACCCAAGACATACGTTCTTTATCTCCACTAAAAATTAATGAAAAACATTGTTGATGTGTTTACAGGTTTCACCATCGGAATGGTGCACCATCACTTCATCCATCGCATTATGTGATTGTTGCCATGTCATGTTGTTGTCTTTAGTGACATGAATAACCTCTATAGTCTAGGTACGATTGGGAAGTATCTAAGTTTTTTTTATGTGAGACAAGAGTCCTTCCCCTACCAGTCATGGGTTCATAACAAGAATGTTGACATGTTCTGTACTTGGTCAACTCTGTATTTTCAAGGTAGTACAACATGCAGAAATTTATACACAAGTCAATTTTCTAGTATCCTAAACCGAGGGGTTTCATCATGAACTTAGCAGCATAGAAATTCTCTTTTAGCCTGTTTCTATCAGGTAAAATGCTTCTCACTCATTTGACAATTCTGTCATAAATAGCCTCACTTAACCTATGATCTGACTTGATGTTGAACACCTGTGTAATAATTGATAATTTACTGTGATTTGTGCAACTATTCTATAATAGTTCGTTAGAATCTTTCATAAAAATAAAAAAATCTGGTCGTGTTTGCACTAAGTTCTTTATCTACGATTGAACAATGATCGGCATGACCTTGATTCATTCCAATCATATCCATAACCATATTCCTATAAGGATTACTATTGTCATCTACAACTTCATGCAAATTGTTAGAACTAGAAGTTGACACAACCATCCTTTCTACCACTATATCGTGAAGAACATATGGTTCTTAGTATGCATACCAACACAAGTATTTCTACATGAATTCTTTTTGTAGAAGATGCATCGTTACAATATATGGATCGAGAATTTTTTTTTATTGTTACACCTCTTGCATGGACATCTAATATCCCCTCTACTAATATTTCTCGGATTAGATAGTACGTAATTAATAAAACTCTAAACCTCATTATAATAATCCATCCTCTACTACTATTAGGGTAAATCTGTATACATCCATAAATGACCATCCATTACTTATATCAAACCTATATAAAATAATGATGACAACAAGTATTAATGAACTGTATTAACTAAATAATTTGCAAAAATATTGATTTAGTGCAAACTTATTCAATCTATTTTAATAGAACTCTTAATTCATAATCAATTATCTACATAAATTCAAATTTCTACACATTTACCAAAAATTTCAACTCGGCAATAAAATTGATAAAATATAAAATAAACTCGTTAAATAAGCCATTATTTATTTCATCACAAAACACCCAAGTCAAAAATTCAATATAAGTTTCATCAATTTACAAAAAAATATAATTTTATAAAATCTAAAACAAATCCTAACATGTACAAATCATAAATCTATATAACAAATTTGTATGAGAAAAAAAATTATAAAACAAGTACACACCCAAACAAAATACATATACTATAAAAAAATATGAAAAAAATCAACATCTTAAAATTAAGTTCAAATAAAAAGGGATAAATTTGCTTACTTAAAGTGAATAATTCTCAATAAAATTTAAGTGAGGTGAGAGAGGTGAGGTTGTTGTCAATTTTAACACATTTAAATTTGTCGATGAAATCACCAACGAATACTAGCAATGTAATATTTTCATTGCTAAATCCATCAGCAAATAATATGACGTGTCATATTACCGGTGGAGTTACTAACAAAATATTGTTTGATTTTTTAATTATTTTATTTTATTGAAAATTCCATCGGTAATTATCGACAAAATATATTTTGTTGCAAATTAAGTCGATATGTCCGATGGATAGTTTTCGTTACTTTTTTCATTGAATATTACCAACCAAAAAATATTCCGTCAATAATTATATTGTTGTTTGATAATTTTCTAGTATGGGATTGAAACTAAGAAATTTCAATCGTTTGACAATCATCACCAAAATTCGATTTTGAGCTTTAACATCAACATGCATGGAGAAAAAAAAAACAAAATATAGCTAACACAACCAAAAGCAGCTAGTTGTTGGCTAAACAATCCGAAAAAAAAAAAAAGAGAAATATATATATAGTAGTAGCAGCTTTTTAAATACTAGCAGATCAATTCTAAATAAAATTAATAAACCATTTCCCTTTAAAACAATTAAATCTTAGTCATCCAAGCCATCACCATCAATAAAAGAAAAACCATTATATGAAGTTTATATATTTTCTTTATTTGTTAACCTTGTGGAAGTATGTATTTAGATTTATAATTTTCTTGATCTTTTCCAGTGATGTTTCGTACAATAACTTTTCACGGTCACCAAGATGCAGCGGCAGTAACGAGTAAGGATGTTCATAAATTTTTGAGTTGGGATATTCTTGGTGATTTTGAAACTGAATGATTTGAGTTTATAAATCAGGAATAATATAAACTGGTTTCGAAGCTCGTCCAGCTATAATAACTTGTAAGGCTCTTCTTTTATACTCTGTGGACTGCAATGTTAATTTTTCGTATTTATATTTCTGGAGAAGAAATTTAGCAATAGAGATTCTGCTGTATGTGATATTGTAACTAAATAATAAACTATACTACATCTTTAAATCCTACCTAAGCAGAATAGATAGATATCCAGAATTAATTTATGCTCGGAGTATAATGCTTATCATTTTTTAAAAGAGCAAACACATCTTGAATATTTTCCTTGAGAGATACAATTTTTTAAGCATGTTTTCAGATTCTTAGAATTCAATCTACAAAACCATTTATTATTCTAACATACTATAATTTCCATGATATACAGAAGCGATCTTCTTCCATGCTCAGAGATATCTCGGTGCCCAAAATGTATGTTTTTTTTTCATAATAAGTACTTGTGCACTTCATAAAATCTGAGTGTGCCATTAAATTTATTTGTGTGCGTGTACTTCAATGTTTGAATGACATTGATGATTGTTAGCTTTTTAATTAGATTCTATCTCGAAAAACTAATAAGGTCAATTCATGGTCACTTTGTTGGAAAATTTATACATCAAAACGTGTTGACAGAAGGTCATTCATTGAGTTGAACTCATCTAACAGTGGCAAGCCACTTGATGAAGTGTTGACCAGTGACTAATCATAGTTTTGAAGCTTTTAGTAAAGTAAACTCATTCCCCGTTGATATGCTTTTATAAGTATGACAAAAAGGAAAATTGAAACATGTCTAATGGTATACTAGTTTTATGTGCTGCAGATTATCGTTCATTCCATATAAACTGTGGTGGACAAGATGTAAAGAATGGGAGAATCTTGTATGAAGGTGATCAAGATAGTGAAAGTAATGCTGCTGCAAGGAGTTATTATAAATCAGTATCAAACTGGGGATTCAGCAGCACAGGAGATTTCATGGATGATAAAAACTTCAATCATGACAGATATACGCTTCAATCGAATTCTAATATTTCTCTGGTTGACTTTGGATTGTATACAACAGCACGCAGAGCTGCCATCTCTCTCACTTATTATGGATATTGTCTAGAAAATGGGGATTACTCTGTCAGACTCCACTTTGCTGAGATACAATTCACAGATGAAAAACTGTACAACAAAGTTGCAAGGCGTGTTTTTGATATTTACATTCAGGTAATTAATTATCTTTTCCTTCCGAAGAGATTGTGGATGTCTTTTTTTTTTTTTTTTCTAAGGAACCCTTTTGAGTAGGAAACTTTGTTCTAGGGAATACAAGTGCGAAAGGATTTTAACTTTACAGAGGAAGCCAAAGGATCTAACAGAAATTTCACAAGAGCATTCAACACCACTGTGACAGACCGTACCCTGGAGATCCGATTATACTGGGCTGGAAAAGGCACTACTAGCATTCCAACAAGAGGAAATTATGGTCCTCTAATTTCTGCTATATCCGTATGTTCAGGTATGTTACATGTTCTTTTTCTGCCTCTCATTTGAAACTTACAGACTTCAAGGAGTTTAAGTTATAAAATAGAAGGACACCATTAAATTCATTTCTATTTCAATTTTCTGAGCTTTCTGGGTTTTTTTTCCTCCCCTAACTGATGTTAAGATATCGTATCTTGTACTAAATATTAGTTGAGCATCCCCGAGACTTGGACTGCATCTGTAGGAAAGAGCTGAGAGAATGTGAAACAAGATTAAATTTTTCTTATAAACCAATCTGCATAAGTGATTAGCCTGATTTTTGTTGTCACTATAACTGTAAGCTTCTTCCACTCACTTCATTATCCCATCTAAGAATCTTTCCGTGACCTGTGGTTTTTCAGGTAACAGAACTTATTGTGAAGGTGAGAATTGAACTGTACTATAGTGGTCCGGTGTCTTTACAGAGTTAATGTTTATTATCCATTTGATGGGATGTTTAGCCCTCTTTGCGTTTGCAATTTTATTTAATATCAGAACCTGAGGAAGCAAGTAAGAAACCTATTGTGATCGGAGTTGTCACTTCAGCAGCGTTCCTTATTCTCTTGGTAATGGGTGTCATTTATTGGAAGCTCTGCTATGGAGACAAATACACAAGAGAACGAGGTATTGTAAAATCAGTCATTTCCGCACACTGAGTCTTCTCTTAATTTTCTAAATAATGGCGAATCACACTAAAGAATGCGCGTAGTGCATGGATACATGATGTTCAAGCATTTCTATTATTTCACGATATGTCTCCTGACTGTCATCCTCCCATACCAACTTCTACGTGCAGAGCTTAAAGGGCTAGATTTGAAAACTGGTTCCTTCACCTTGAGGCAGCTAAAAGCGGCCACAGACAATTTCAATTCAGAAAACAAGATTGGAGAGGGTGGTTTTGGATCCGTATACAAGGTTTGTCATCTAATGAATTTTTGATATTATCACAATTTTATTATTGGAATCATGCATGGGTGAATCCGCCCCAAAAACACTAAAGAATTTAGATGCGTGATTGACTTCCTATGCAGGGTGAATTAGCAGACGGTACTATTATTGCTGTTAAGCAGCTATCTCCAAAATCCAGGCAAGGAAACCGTGAATTTGTGAACGAAATAGGCATGATATCTTGTTTACAGCATCCCAATCTTGTAAGGCTTTATGGATGCTGTATTGAAGGAGACCAGTTGCTTCTGGTGTACGAGTACATGGAAAACAACTCCCTCTCTCGTGCACTTTTTGGTAACCATAGTAGCATTTGTTGATAAATTTCCA
>Ga0325402_1001093_pt1 | contig 21366 bp, 8 predicted proteins | sample PopdelMetagenome_22_FD_207212 | JGI IMG/M metagenome (GOLD analysis project Ga0325402, IMG submission 207212) | Populus deltoides microbial communities from Bellville, Georgia, United States - Xylem-PdKOR-R3 | ecosystem: Host-associated > Plants > Phyllosphere > Stem > Wood/Secondary xylem...
CAAGAATTCACTCTTTTAATCCTAGGACCATGGCCTCAGTTTCTCAAATCAAATTGAGCTTGGTACATGAACATGGAGACATTAGCCTTGTTTTAGAACACGGTTCATACATGTTTTATTAAAATTTATTTTTTTTATTTAAAATTATATTTTTATATATTTTTAGATTATTTTGATATATTAATATTAAAAATAAAAAAATATTATTTTAATATTTTTAAACCAAAAAAATACTTTAAACCACAGTGAAATAACACTTTAAAAAAGCCAACTAGCCTTGACGTTTTGTTGTTAAACACCGCCGAAAGTTATTCAACCATAGTGATAAAAACGATTAAGGCACCGTTTTGTGTTTGGAATTACGTAGTGCATTTTAAATATATGTATATTTTGGTTTTAAAAAATATTAAATTAATATTTTTTTAAAATTTTTAAAGTACATTAAAAATAAAAAAATTTAAATACAAAAGAAATAAATAAATCATCACCGACAATATAAATAATTTTTCTTGGGTAGGTAATATATAGGTCTAAGTGCCTAAAAAATACAGATAAAATTCATTACGAGTCACGAAAGAAATTATATTATTCAGCATGATAAATGGATTATATCACGAAACAAGATATTATTATAATCAAATTAATTTTTTAAACAAATGGATGATAAACAATTCGGTTGATATTACATTATCTTTATCGACCCTTCTTTTAGATATAAAGAGTTATGTTAATTATCTACATGAATATTTGAAATGACATATCCATTGCTCGGAATGGCTGGTATTTAAAGATTTTTTTTTTTAATGATTCGTTCTATAACTTTTATAGCGTGAGCTAATAATTGACAATATTCTAAATCATGTAAAGGATTCTATAATATAAAGAGAATTATCTATTTAAAATTATATATAAAAGCATTTATAATATTCAAAAAATCATTTTAAAATAAAAAAAGAATTACGACTAAACTATTGATTTTTAAAAAGCTACAAACTATAGCTTTTAAAAATAACACATGGAATAAATTATCTTATCAACTTTTGAAATATTATAAACATTTAAAAGCTCCCATCACAACTAAACTATTGATTCCTAATTAATGGACAGTAACATATTAAATATAGCTGTTACAACCATGGTGATTAAATCTAGACCGGCCCGGCAGGTCGATTTAGGGGCTGGACTAGTCCTAGTTTATCAAAAGACCTGCCGGTGAAACGACCCAGCCAAACTCAGTCGACCCGGTGGGTCAACCCGTGACCCAAGCGACCCGGATGTGACCCAATGTTTTTTTTTATAAAAAAATATGAGGTTCAAAACCCATTAATATATATAATTATATACTTTATGTTTTTAAGAAAAAAGTTATGTTTTTTCAATGTGGAATAAAAAACCTTTTGGTTTTAATATTTCAAATCAAAAGAATAACGTAGTATTTTTTTAATGTTGAATTTGAAACCATTAGTATATATATTCTATGTTTCCAAGAAAAAATTTATCTTTTTTCAATGTTATATCTACTTTATGTTCACAAGAAAAAAACTATATTTTTTCAAAGTGAGATTTGAAATCCATTAATATATATACTCTATGTTCACAAGAAAAAAACTATGTTTTTTCAATATAGGATTTGAAACCCCATTAGCATATATACTCTATGTTCACAAGAAAAAAACTATATTTTTTTTTAAATACTTCAGCTTAAAAACTTAATATAATATCTTTTTAATGTGGGATAAAAAACTTTTTAAAATATTCTTTTAAACTTCATTATTTACAATATGTATAATTTATATTTACATGAATTTTTTCTTAATTTTTTTATATAAAATATTAAAACTTTAATTATTTTTTTAAGTTCATCCGGGTTAACTTAAAAAATTCAAGACCGGATTCCTTAACCGGGTTAACTCCAGGCCAGGTATGGTTAAAACAATGAATTTGTCATGGTTAGCTCTGGGCATGTGACTCGAAAAGGGGATAGGATTTTCGATATCTATCTTAACAGCTGCAGCTAGATGATTCAACATGTTGGAGGATTGTCATGGATGCTGCTCTTGCTTGCTGAGCATTTGAATAAATTATGTCCCTGGCGAGTGATCCAAGTAATCATTTAAGCTTTACCCTAAATCCGACAATAATGATGGCTTCCATGCACCAGTATCAAGGGCTTTCTACCGTCACCGAATTCTTTTTTTTTCTTTCTTTTTTTCTATAGTCATTGAACTGCCGTGCGGCGGTTGAGATTATATTTTTATTTTTTTATTTAAAAATATGTAAAATTATTTTTTTATTATAAATAATAATTTAAAAATTATTTAAAATAAAAAATTATTTTTTTAAAAAACACTATTGGATGTAAACAAACACACCATTAATATGTTAGGTATTGTTATAGCTTTTAAGGTTGTCGCTTTTAAAAAATAAATTTAATTAAAATTGATGTGAAATAATTTTTTTCATGATAAATATATCTTCATGAATAAAAAAATATTTATTTTAATTTATATAAGATCAAAGTTTGAAATGTAATTATATTCATGAAATTTAGCGTGAAAAAATAAAAAAATTATTTGATTAACAAAATATTTTTTCTCTATAATTAGATAAAAAAACACACTACCATAATACATTCTTTTTATTTATGGCGAGGTGGTCAAATCAACCGTTGTTTAGCTGATTTTTGAATTTTTTTTCTTTAGTTTTTTTTGTATTTTTATATTATTTTGATGTAATATGTTAAAAATAAATTTTAAAATATAAAAAATATTATTTTAATATATTTCCAAAAAAAAAAACACAACCTCTGTGACCATCTTAAACATCCCCACAAATAATTCGGAATAATTTTTCCAGTCCCACCTGTGATTCCAAACAAAATTAAAGGCACTGACATCTTCCTGTAGAAAATTAAAAGCCTTGTTCTTCCATGCACAGATGGGATCTTAGAGCTCCCGTAACGTGAAATAAATAAATTTAATTAAAATTGATGTGAGATAATTTTTTTCATGATAAATAAATATTCATGAATAAAAAACTATTTATTTTAATTTATATAAGATCAAAGTTTGAAATGTAAATATATCCATGAAATTTAGTGTGAGAAAATACAAAAGTTATTTGATTAACTAAATATTTTTTCTCTATAATTATAATTAGATGAAAAAACAGAAACTACCATAATACATTCTCTTTATTGTGGCTTGCAAGCTTAGGTATGTTTGGCATTGCAAATCATCCGTTGTTTTGTTGATTTTTGAATTTTTTTGCTTTAATTTTTTGTATTTTTATATTATTTTGATGTGATACATTAAAAATAAATTTTAAAAAATAAAAAAATATTATTTTAATATATTTCTAAAAAAAAAAAAACACAGCCCCTGTCACCATCTTAAACATCCCACAAATAATTCGGAATAATTTTTCTGGTCCCAACTGTGATTCCAAACAAAATTTAAAGGCACAAACATCTTCTGTAGAAAATTAAAAGCCTTGTTCTTCCATGCACAGACGGGATCTTAGAGCTCCCGTCAAGTCAAGAGAATAGAAACTCGAAAGCCTAATGCAAAATTTTAAGAAAGTAATAACAATCTTGTTTGCTTGAGTTTTGTTGGTTTGTACCTACCAGGAGTTGTCAAATACTTGAAGCATCATCGAACGCGAAGCAATCTTTGCTTCTTTTTCTAACCATCTATTGTATTTCCACATCATCACATCTCTGTCAGTCCTCATGACAAAGAATATACAGGAACTCCAGAACAGAATAAACACACACTCACTCACTTTATATACTTTACAAATGGATACATTTAGTATACAAATAACTCAACTTTGCCCTTACAAATAATAAACAAACCCCATATGATGAAATGATGCAAACATTAGAAAGACAAGAGGCTGGGGTTACTTACCCTTTCTCTCTTTCCTTCTCGGAGACATTTAAAAAATGACAAAAAGAGTGTTCTAGTCCTATCTGTCTCGATAAACTAACGCCTACGCACCTGGCGCACTGGAATCTCTGCTTGATCACTCCAGTTTCGCTGGCCAGGCCCTTTCTCACAACATACAAACGACAGCTTGGCTTCGCTTCACTAGCCTACACGCACATGCACTCACCATCCTCCTCCTCCCCCTCAAGAGGTGATGATAAGCTGAACCCACCAAAAAATTGGGCTTACTTGGACACCAAAAACTGTTAACAAGATTAAAAGAAAGAAAGAACGAGGAAAAAAAAGAAAGAAGAGGGCAGACTTTCAATTATACAGTCCATCAAGGCCCGCCTAAAGGACCATAGCAGGAGCCTCCCCCCTCCATCGAGGGACTTCCCGTATGAATATTTTCCTGAAAACGTGGCAATGCATTTGGTCTCGTGTTCCTTGGACAACAATGTCAGTGATCATCCATCTTCAAATTGCAGCTGCTAATTAGCATCCAAAATGCAATCTGCATTTCCGCGAAAAAGATAGTAAATCGATAAATCTTTTTAGCTACTTTAAGTTAACATTATAATATTTAAGAGGACGCAACAGAAGAATTTAACTGAAGTTACCAATTATCTTCTTTGATATGCATGGTTGAGGACAGCGTGACTATAGAGCACCATCTTCCAAGTTCCTTGCACGTTGCTCCACGTTTCTTAGATCTCGAAGATGTTGTAGAATATCTTGCAGCAGTTCTATCCCCTTATCTCCTTTCCTCAAGGAGGTGATGCAATGCTTGAGAAATTCTCTATCAGCCTCAAGTGCTAGTAGCCTCTCATAGACATGGTCCACCTCCTCCTCAACTGCAAGCTTCTTCCTATCCATGTCAGATTTGTTAACTGACATTTGGAAAGCAACAGAATCAAACCCTTTTGAGTGCCCATTTAGTATCCCATCTTCACTTTCTGTATCAATGGCATCAAAAAGCGGGAGAAGTCTCTTTGCCTTTGCATCAATGTTTCTTCTTCCTTGTTGATGCTTTCCATTCATTTCCTTGTAGTGACCATTTGCAACTCCATTTGATTCACTGCTATGATCATAAATCTCATTGTAGTCATTGCCATTCTCTTGATATAGATGCTCAATCGGTTTTATGTCCTCAAAATGTTGCTCTTCATCATCGCTCAGCATAAAAAGCTTCTCTTCCAAGACCTTGAGTTGCTCTAGAATTGATAGCCTCTCCTCCTCAAAATTAGCCAACGACTCCTCCAAATATATAACTGCGTCTACCGGGGTGTTCTGATTACTACTTTCTTGATGGTTATCGAAGCTTTCAGCTACTTCTCTCCCTTCATGATTCAAGTCAGCAGATAGTCCATCGCTATCCTCGGCATTGCTACAAGAAGGCGAGGCAGTTTCACTTCTTGTGCTACCATCTCTCCTTCTTTTCAACACCATGAATTTCTCTTTCATCTCATAATCCTGTACCTTCTTTCGATATACTTCCAGCTCCTTTTCTAGCTCCGCTTTCTCTTTTTCTCTCTTTACCATAAGTTCGTTCAGAAGCTGCAAAGCTTCTTGGTCATACTCTGATTGCTCTTCCATCATTCTCTGATACTGCAAAGCTTCCATCTGCATCGCAGCCTTCTCTTCTTGAAGTCTATTGATCATTGCCATTGTCTGGTTAGCTGCCACAGCAGAGGCACTTCTTTCTTCTTCTAGTTCTGCATATAAAGCACTTAAAGCCTTCCTTTCAGCTCTCAAAGCTGATTTCAACTTCTCCGTAGTCAAAACTCCTTCACCTGCTTCTACGTCACTAATGATACTTCCGTCCAAAGACTCTTCTGTGGCCGATTCTTTTCTTTCAAGTAGTAGCAGTTTCTTGTGTAGGTGATGAAGACTATCCATAGAAGTTGGTGTATCAGGAATTTTATCTTCCTCAAGCTCATTGCCCTCTGTATGCAATGATGGCTCGCCAGTCTCCACAGTTATGGTCCTAAATTCTACCGCATCTTCCTCAGCTTGCTTAGAACCTAATGCAACCAACAATTCAGTTTTTTTCAAATCAAATCTTATACACATACAGTAACAATAAATTCTAATACAGCAGTATAACAAAGGAAAGGTTACCATGATCTTCACATGCATGTTTATTGACATCACTAGTTGAAGGGTCTTCTTGTTTGGATGAATATGAAGGAGAAACTTCTTCACCATAATGAATATCATCAATTTGTTCCTGATCAGGAATTTCAGTTCCTATCGAGACGTCCGCTTCTATTTCGTCACTAAGCATTTGCAGTGCTTCTTCAGGCACTGCAAATTTTATCAAATTTATCAAATGGGAATTCAAGATGGAACATTGAGTACAAATTAGATCAAACAAGGTTGAATGCGTACCTTGATTGTAATCTGAATCCATGAACTCTCCTACGGCCAGTGAACTTTCTTGAGCATCATTGCCATCACTAGAAGGGGTTTGAGTTGGTTGAGCAGTGGCAACTAGCTCAAATTCCTCCTCCACCAAATCCAAATCCGAATGCACTCCCGAGGAACTCTCTTTCTCGAGTATTTCCATGAACCTAACCACTGCAATCTTAGGTTCCTCCGCATTATCATCGACTGAAATCAATGGCATTTCCTCTTCTAAATTGCTCCTATCCTCCACAACCAATTCATATTGTGCTCCAACTTGCTTATCAAACTCCAAAACAAAATCTTCACTACCACTATTCTCCTCCACTCCCTTTCCGTGCCTCTTTCGAATTTGCTTCTCTGTCGCATCGGAATCGATTAGTTCAACTGGAATCAAGTGGCAATCATCTTGATCAATGTAAAACTCTAGATGCCAAGGTTGAATTTCAGAAGCCTTGTCCTTGCTGCTACTGGCTTGAACCATCACAGTTTGCACACAAGCTGGATTATCCATTTGCCCATTCAAATCATCCTTCTTGACTGGTTCTTCCTGTTCTTCAAGAAACACATCTTCTTTTTCACAATCATCAGCAGCCACTTCCTTGCGATCAAAATTAGAAACAGGGCCTGAACAATTCTGCCCCACTTCCTCTTCTCTGTTTCCAATCTCAATTCCCCTGTTTTCAACAATCCCCTGTTCAACTCCACAGAAATCACTCACAAAATCCGAGCTTTCTCTATCAGGATGATCCTCCACACCAACTTTATCATCAACTTGATGATCCAAAACCAAATTTCCTTTCTGGGTAAAAACCGAGTCACCCCAGGAAGGGTTAATTAGACAGTACTCATCACAAAATAGTTTTGTGTCCAAGCAAACACCACAACAAGAACACTTCAAATCCTCCTCACCATTTTCACTTAGCTTACCACCCCCTAAATCTTGAAGGTCACGAAGTTGCTTCATCCAAGGAAAGAAAGCAAACTTGTTCAAGGATTCGCTATGTGATGAGGATGAGCAGTCCTCACACATATCTTGCGATTCAGCTAGTTTTCTATGATTCGAACAATACCCCAGTTTGGAAATCTCTTTAGCATGATCATCACACACAAGAGATCTATAAGAATTCTGGAAATTTGTAGGCTCAAAGAAGTGATCAAGCCTAGAACACCAGAGACAGGGTCTCTTAAGGCCAAAGTAATCAGCAAATTTGATGATTAAATAAGAAAACAGAGAATTTAAGAGGAGTAGAATGATCAGAATCCATTCAAGGATTGCATAGACTAGGATAAGAGTGATCTTGTTGGTGTTTCTGTTCAGCATGGTTGCAAACCTGTTACCTGCCATGGATGGTTGCTCTGTTTTTCTTGCTATGTACAAGGAAAGAGATGGAGTTGGGTAAGATATCAAAAGATAATTTATCAAAGGTGAAGTTAAATGGCTTCAAGACAGAGAAAAGGGGGACATTGAGGAATATCAAAAGAGAGAAAGTTAAGACACGAAGGAAGACAAGAAGACGTGAAAATGTTTTCAGCGGGAGAGAGAGAGAGGACAGAAGAATTGAAGAAGTAGATGGAGAGGTATATTTTTACAAGTTGAAAAGCCGGTTTGAATAGGAATGAGCTAAAGAACGTGGATGGTTGTGATGGTTGATTGTTTTTTTTTTTAAAGTATTTTTTATAAAAATATATTTTTAATATCAACATAAAAATATTAAAAAAATTAAATTATCATAAAACACAGGTTACACGCAATCCTAACAAGCTTCTAAAACTCGAATGTTAGAATAGAAAATTAAAGTTTTTTTTTTCTATATAAAATAATGTGATTTGAGTCAAAATAAATTAAAGAATTTTTAGAGCATGATTAAAGTACTTGATTCTTCCGACGGAATTAAGTTACCTATTATTAATATTCCACAAGTAACAAATATTTCAGATATTTTGATAAAGAAATCTTAACTCTTGGGTTTTACTAAAATCCGAAGGCAATTTTTAGTATTTTTATTATAATTTTATAAAAAAAACGTATATATTTTTTTACAACAATCTCTGACCCATATTATTTAAAATATAAGGGTTATGATGAGCTTGTATAAGTATGTATAATTAGTTTTATTGATGATGATGCTCTAAATTTCAGTTCATGTGAATATGCATTTACATCTTTATCCTTATAAATCCAGTTTTTCATGTCGCCATTGTAATAAATCATGTTTTAGAAAATCCTCATTACCATGAATTTGGAATATTACATAGTTTTTTTTTTTTAATCTCCAGAGGCCATCTCCATTTCCCACACCTGTTTTCTCTCTGGGCATTAAAATGGGATGGCCCACCAACCATACCAATGAGTTGGTGGGCCACTCTCAAGGTAGAGCAGGGGGCCCAATCAGATGCTATGCAGCTCTGTTTCTCTTATCTCATGAGGTTTCTCTGTTTTTATATGAAATTTTGTTTCCTTCTGTTCTTTAATTTTGTTTCTCTTGTGGAAAGCCACCCGGATTCTTGCAATAAACTTGGGTTTGAAGCAGATTCTCTAAGTTTACCGAGAACTTGCCTGTTTCATCAAACTATTAAAGCCATGCATGGTAGACAGAAACAGCATTGGGCCTCGCTAGAATTTCTTATAGAAAACCAAGCCAGAGACCATCACTGTGCTGGATTTTATGTTTCACACCAGATATATTTTTGGCTTTTATTCTAATTTGTTTTACCCACGGTTGAATCAGCCATCAAGACTCGGCGATGTCGTTTTTCTAAGGATATTCTGCGATCCCTTCCTCGGTCAGTTTTTCTGGAAACTGTTATGAGTTGACGGATCAAGCAATACTTGTGAATTCAGAAATACTATAAAAAGCTGATGTTGGTTTGGTTTTGGTTGGGATGGGATAGTCTGAGGCTGCACCGCCACACACCGACCACCCCATTTCATATTTTCCTTCTAGTTTCCAAATTCTCATGATCATCGTGCCTATGCTCTAAAACTATGGCCTTCCCGAATGCAATAGCATACACAGTATCAAAATTAATATCGTCCAATTTTAATAATCGAATTAAAAAATAATAACGAGATCTGAAACTTTTTTTAAAAAGAAATACGCAAGTATACAGGTTTTTATATAATTAATATAGATATATGAAGATTTGAAAGGTTTCAATATAGCAAGAGCCATTGTATCAAATATACAGTATTATTTTAACTGTCGTTGTTATAGCAATAAAAATATAAATAAATGCAATATAATAAGTACATCATGAAAAGACAACTAACATAATTAAAGACAGATAATAGAATATTCTTGATATAAATGGCAACTGTATATTGTATTGTATTTTAGAGTAATGCTAGACATGAAAAAAAAAATTGTTAAGAAAAAACTCTAAGAATATATACAATAAGCGTCCGATCATGTTTTTTTTTTAAATAAATTTAATCCATATAACTTAACTAATTAGATTTTGTGTTTTCTCTCTAGAAATCACCAGTTCGAGTTCTACAAACTTTAAAACCATTAAAGACTTATATGATCATAAACTTCAGGGTCCGTGGAATTAATTGAGATGCGTGCAAGCTAACCCGAACAACCATCTCAATAATAATAAAAAAATAAATTTATAGATCCTATTGACCCAATAATCCACATGTATTTTTAAAGTTTTTTTGTTATTATTATTATGTGTTTTTTTTTAAAAAATATTTAGCATTTCTGATAAATTCTTGTAACTCCAGTCTTGATTTTAAAGTAAGGAATCTAATTATTTTTTTTCGCATCACCCCTCCAATGCACTTTTACTTTAGTCCTGTTTACTCCAATAATACTCCTCCATGCTTCATAATAATTTGCCCTACTGGATCTTTTAACTCTTCAGATCCCAATTCAAGTTAAATCAATTAACCACTAAAGATAATTGTGTTCCCTCCTCTCTGCCTTTAGGTGCTTTTGTTCAAACACATAGATTTATAGATGCCAGAGATCACAACTATTTTAAAGGAATTTGTGCACAAAAGGTGTCCCCTTTTGTTGCAATTCTGTAACCAATCTTTGAAGATAGAATGTAGAACATATATATATGAATTTAAAAAAAAAAGGAGATCAATAAACTTTCTTGATGGACTCGCCCCTCTTCAAAGGTTGATCAAGTCTGTCTTTCCCTTTTGATTTTTGACCAAAAAAGACAATAATGTAATTGGCATAAGATTCACATTATGATTTTCAGAAGATGAGCTGAGAAAATCCTGCTTTCTATACCGTTTTGCAAATTAAAGAGCCACCCTTCAGTATCCAAACCATCATATTCAGACACAATATCTTTGATTTTTTTTTCTCCAGAAAAGGTTTCGTGCTAGTTATAAAAAAGCGCGTACTCTATTGAAATTGAAATAATATTGGCCTACACTGTTTCCATGGTCTAAGATTGAGTGCCTAGTTCTTCACTAGAGAAAACTTCAAATTTGGTGGCTGATGGCTCGGTAGGAACACAAGGTTGAACAAACAAAAAAGGAGAAATATTGCTGGTATGGCCTGAATTGAATGGAGGGACCCTGTTAGGGGCCATAATCCCACGTTATCGCGTGGTTTAGAAGATACCATCCAACAACTGGAAAAATACAAAATATTTGACTTAATCTTGTACGATAATTATACACTAAGCGACCCTATTTTCATTTCCAATCATAACCCTTTAACCTTAATTTTAAGCATTCAAGAACAAGGGCCATTGCACATCTGGGTCATCGCAAAATCTGTTACTTGGCTGGATGTCTTTTTGGCCATGATATGAACTCAGTAATTTGTGCTGTGCAGGATGTGAATGCGTGCTAGTTAACGTGCATTGAGGTTTGAAACGGCTGTTTAGTAAATGTATGACAAGAAGAAAGATATCATATTTTTGTCAACTAGGGCTAGTGCCAAAGCTTCAAAGAAATTCCATTCCAGTTGAGATGAGCATTGATGACAGTTGAACTGTCAAATCTACATGACACGGTCCCCAATTGCTTCTTCAAGAGGAATATTTCAAACTGCAAGCTCTCGAGGGTCAAGGAGGGCTACTTTTGCAGATGGCTCTCTTTTTCATATATATATAAAAAAGAAGAAGATATTCAAGTATTGTTCTGGGGCAGTTTTATGGTGGCTGGGATGATCTCCAATTGATTTTCAAGGCAGAACTGCTGAAGCGGTACTGCAAGGCAAAATAGCCTGCAGGCTTCCGAAACTTCGTTAATTCACCGAATGATCCTTCAGCAATCAGCATGTTCCTTGATTCAAAATCAAGCACCAAACAACAGTGTGCTCTTGAAGTTTGATGTGCATATAAACTTTAGTACAAATCTAGGAGATTAATTCAAGCGTGCCTAAAAGCACATAAATTTCAAGGTGGCCACTTTAGCACCTGATCTTTTGTAGCAGTACTCATAGCCACCAGAGGTGGTAATTTGAAGAGCTCGTGAGATTTAAGACCACCGTGGGTTCATCAGCTCTTTCCCCTGGATAGCTAATCCCTCACCCTTGAGACGGTACCATACGAACGGGTTAGACCCTTTTAGATTCCATTTGAGGCAAGTGCTTCTCAATATTTTAGATCCTTAACTCAAAACAATGGAAATTCACTATTTTAAAGTTTGATAGACTAAATTTCAATAATAAAAAGAAGGTCCAAGGATGAACTACAAGCATCAAATTTGTAATTAACTCACATGGTGTCTAGCAAGAGGCTTCACTTTTAATCGCTAGCTGTACGTTCACTTCAACATGTCGATCATCAATGTACAATTTCCAAACATATTCTAACAGCTAGCAGCACTTAATTAAAAAAGTTTCCACTACAAATCCTTCTCTCTACAAAAAAAAAAAAAAAAAAAAAAATTCAATTAAGAAAAAAAAGGGCAAGTAAAGGCATGATCAATCTAGTAATTTTTTTTGTTACAATTAAACTGTCTGGGTTGTCCTGGTTGTTTATACTTATGTTTAAGTATTATTTTTGGAATTGTGATAGTATTTATTTTTTAAAATATTTTTTTTAAATTTATTAAAAAAAAATGTATATTATTTTGTTTGTGGTATTACTTGTTTATATATATATATATATATATATATATATCCAAGTTTCAACGCAAAAAAAAAAGATGCATGCTACTAAACTATCGTTATTTGTTGTGATGCTGCAATATCTCTTTTTGCAAAGAACCATGCAAACATAGAATTATGCAAGATTCGAATATTTTTACCTTCCTCCCGACAACAAAAAAAGAAGAAGAAGGTAGGTAGCATAAGAATATTAGTACGGTTATGTATAAGAACCCAAGAATATATTGGTTTTATTCGTATTTATTTGGTTTTCTAAGATAAATGAAGTATCCTGATCCTTATGATGTAAGAGGATCCAATGATTAACAACATAGGAAAGCAAAATAATGTTATGAAGAACAGCTGTGAATTTGTGATAAATAACGGGATACCAGTAAGAAAAGCAACGAGAAAGGAGGAAAGAAGAGAGGAATGAACAAATTAATATTAGAAATAGATGGGGGCTGGGATGCTGTGGTCATGATGTGATTTGATAGCGTCTGGCGACGTGGGACATGGATTCCCTTGCTTTATTATTGCTCCATGCAACATGTTTCTTCTTACCTTCCTCTCCTTTTGCTTTTGGCTTTGAAAAAACTACCCTTCCTTCTCTCTCTCTCTCTCACGTACACATGTAGGCACGCACCCACATACATAATAATGAAAGGTGATGCCTCTTCGTTTCAGACCTTTTCTATTTCAGATAACGCTGAAAGACATTGTGATCTGAGATATTGTTCGTCCTGTTTAAAGATGTATTCAAGGGCAGATCCAGGTTTCGGTGTTTGTGAGGACTAGAGTGCAAAACTTTTCATCTGGGATGGCCATTTCTTCTAAGAACAAGGAGGATTTTGAATTTCTTTTGAGACTCTGAAAATAAATAAAAAAGCTGATGGACATTAGGAGAAGTGGTATCTTAGTAGCAAGATCTACAAGATCATTTATGCATTGGTTGAACCTGACAAATAATTTCACAGGCATTTGCTAATAACGGCCTAATCCTTGTTTACATGATGCTGAAACAAGAGCACGGGGGATTTAACTGTGACTTAGACTCACGTGTCAGGATATCATTATATGAGAGGTAGCCCTGCCACAGAGATTCGAAATATGCATTGCATATTGCATGCTGTTTCCTATATATTAAAGGACGAAAGATGATCAACTCCCTGCTTCAAAAGACGAAGACGAGTAGGCATTTGTGCTGTGAACTTAAAGGCAAACAACCTCACTATTTATGTCTGGCAAGCTAATAATTTGAAGTTCTGAGCTGCTCTGTTTCATAACATGACAAAACTCTCTCAAATTAATCATCTTTTGTAACTCTCTCTCTTGTCGGCTGCTTTTAATCTTAGTAATAGCACTTTGAAAATTCTCACTTCCTCTTAATTGCCCGCGTGCTAAAATCAAAAGATATCAATCAGCAAGCCTTTTGGAAGGGGGAAATCTCCAGAGATGTAGAGGTTCTAGTTACTCGACTTGCTCATAAAACATGGAAACTTGAACTTAGTGATATGATTCTGATGGTAAATTTCACTTCATGATCATCTATTTCGGACTTTAATTTAGAAGTTGCAAGCCGGGACTTGCAGGCAAACCTAAACCAATATACAAGTATTTGGTGTTTTGTGCTGTATCACTTCAATGTTTTTGCGGTCAACATCTACCATTAAAAAAACAAAGACTTTGTGAATCAAAAGAGAAATCCAAAAGAACATTAGGCACCCAACCATGCGTAAAGCAAAAGAGATTGATATTAACAATCTTTTTTCGTTTAGCCCAAAAAGAACATCGAATACCTTGCCAGATTATCCACTTTAAGAGACACCCTCGTAACCTTCGCTTTCACAGATCCCATATTCTCCTCCTTTACTCTCTTCGCTAGGTGGTTTCAGAGAAGTTGCTGTAGCCCAGCGCGTCCTAACACACTTCTTTTCTCCGTGGCATCACCAATAGCTAGAGATTCTTACTTGACACGAGGGGACGATTTTTCTAGAACTCTACGTATGATTCCAAGTGTTATCCCAACTCAGTGGTCAGCATAACAACGTTCAGGCGCATAAAATCCCCAAGGTATCATAGAGCACAGCAAACATACGGAAGCGCGCGCAAACACACAATGGAGCAGCTATCAAGTATAAGTAGCCAGGCCAAAAATCCTCTATCGGGATTTCAACATAAAGTAATTACAATCATGAGTTACAATAAATCTACAATCATACAACGGTGGGATTTCAAAAATCAACTATGAGATTATTTGGATCCGTATCAACTAGTTGTCGCATAATACAAATTCACCCAACTTTTACAACCCAATCCAATTTACGATCCAAGCCGCAAACCATCACTCTTGTGGGCCGCAAAACATCACTCTTGTGGGTGTACGTAAACCGTATCCTAGTATCCCACAATACTTTCTCGTTTCCAATTTATGTATAATGATGCACCATCTAGATCACACTCAAATCCTCAAAAACAAATGATTACAGAAGGCCTGTGCTTCCGAAGGGATTATTAGTCTGAGGATGTGCCATAGGATGTGCATGAAATGCGCCAAACCCTGCATCACCAAAAGGATTTGCATGGCTCATCATCATATTTTGTTGATGCTGTGGTTGTGGGTAGGTAGGTTGATACGGACCAAAAGGATTGTGTGGCTGTTGAGTCATTGCTGCCATTTGGACTGAAGGAGGGGCAGCAATGCTGTTTGACAAAGCAAATGGATCTTGTATCTCAAATGGATTGGGGGCTGGCGCTCCATAAACAGGCCGCCGGGCAGCTCGATATGCTCCTTCATCGTACAAACTGTTCAGAGTGAGCGAGTCCAAGCCGCCAGCCTGACATTCATAGACAAGATGGTTGAAGAGAATACAGCTATATGCTTGCTATTCTTAATACAATTTCAATCATATGCACAGAGATTGTCAATAACTGAAACAAAGTTTTTTAACCATAGTCCTACAAGTGCCAGGCTCAGAGCTTGAGCTCCCTGTGATCAGAGATCATTTTATACACAGGCCTGACTTGAAACAAACCACCGGCTAAAAAACATTACATTATACAAAACAACTCACAAGAACAAAAACGACTATTTGTCTACACAAAAATGGGAATGCACGCAGCATGTCTAAGTGGCTCCTTAATCATTTAAAATAAAACTGCCTCCAAATTCATAGCAATGGCTTTTCTCAATAACTAGATGAAAACTTTAAAGAACTAAAAGAAGAATGCATGCAGAGGAAACAATTCATTTTCTATCCTATCTGTTCCAATACATTTTTCTTCATCAGTGCTAAATTGTAATGGTTTGTTGCAACATTAACATTGTCAACAAGAATAGCAGCATGTCAATCAATGTAGCTGTACCACCAATATTCATTCTCATGATGGTTAATCAACAATGAGAACAGACCATGAAAAAACATAGAAAATATATGTTTGTGGAAATGAAAATAAGAAAGGAAGGCAGCCTACCAATTGCCTCTCATTAGTGGCAGAAATATTGCTGCTTGGAGTAGTGACCAGGGCAAGTTCCCATCCAGTAGGATCAAAATCTTTTGCTTGACCAGCAACAGAGTTAAATGTCGGTGCAACATCTGTTGAATTAGGAGTTGCATATCCCATATAAACATATACAAGCAACCAACCAGAAAGCATAGAAGTACCTCAAATAAGGGATAGAAAAGAGAAAAGGAACAAGGCTGGTTACCTGATTCAGAAGGAACTATAGCCAGGGCCAAGGCATTGCTTTCCTCAATGGTAGATGCATTAGGAGTTCCATAATCCAATCCCTAAAAATCACCAAAAAGGAGAAAGAGGGTGTTGAAAGAAGAAAGTTGGAAGAAAGAGGTGGGTCATTTCTCAGAAATCATCAACCAACATTAGTTGGCTGACAACTAAGAGATTACCAGCAAGTCTCCAGTGTCTATGCTGTTCTGAGGAGCGGTTGTAGGAACAGGAGGGGCGATCTCAACATTGGAGACAGCAACATCATCCGAAGGAGGTGGCTCAAGTTCATCGCCGGATGATTTGGCATCTTCAGAAGGACCTTCTTCTGGTCTGTATGTCAATTGAAGCTGTTTGAAATGACCAGATATTAGTCCTACAGTATTTAACCTCTAACAATGATATCCCTTGTCAAGGAAGAATAAATTGACATGCATGCATCACACAAAAAGAGACAAGAAAGCATAAACTGAACATGCAGCACCATACATCCTTTTCTGCCACCTAGCCAAGTCAAGAACTATTTTCTTAATTAGTTTAGTCAAGATCCATGATTCCTATTTCCGAAAACTCCTTGGCTTCTAATGCCTGTTTAAAAATATAAAACTAGTAACAATAAAACAAAAGGACCTGTAACATATCAACAAATCATAAATTTGAAAATTTATAGGACTGTCTAGCATAGTAATGGCACTTACCAATGCCTCACTAGGAACAGAAACAACACGTGGTGCCTCTCTGATATACTCTTCCATAGTTGTAAGAAAGGATTGTGGAGGCTGAGAAAGATTAGGACAATAAAGTCATAAATCACTGCAATTGAAAGAATGAAATAACCAGTGAAAACTCTAAATCCGTCTCATAGCATCAAATACCTCTCTCAAAACAGGAAACTGGAAATTCCTAGCAAGTTCTAATCCTTTGCAAATGTCATAGAAATCAGAAAGGTTACCAGCCTGCAGGAATAAACAATTTTTTTCAACAAAACACCATGTCTAGCAAAAACATTTTTAGTTGTGGAGACTTCAGTTCTATAATGAATGCTACAACATAAAAGATATACCAATGAACAATTTAGGTGTTGAAAAAGAATATTTAACCACAAACTGACATTCTGCAAAATCAATGGACAACATGACCTGCTGACCGGCTCGTTTGTAGATATCAAGGGCTTTGATTGCTTCATGTCTTGGCATCTCAAAAAACTGCAAAGAAGAAAGATTTAATAGTAAAATCAGACAAAAACAATGCTTGCAAAATGATGAAAACTAAGAGCAATGGATTACCTTATCCACAAGATTGATGATCCCGTCATTAATAGCACAATATATTTTAAAGCTCTCCTTCAATACCTGAAAATTGCATGAAAAGGTCAGCAACAACTTCATTAGAATACATGAAGAGGAAGCATAAATGAAACCCATGTCTTCCAAAATTTAAATCTATGCTTTTGTCATTCAGTTGGCAAGTTAAAGGACATCACTATATAAAGTGTAAAAAATTTATGTTGCGTTGCTGCATTATAATACGAGTATGTAATACGAGAGTGTAAAGCAGCAGTCCTGTACAGAGGCAACCCATACAAGGAGGAAAAAGATCGAAATACACTGAATTTTCTGTGAGATTTTCTTTTCCTTATTACCATATGATATTTTAGAATAAATTGAGAACCTCAAACACCTAAAACAAGGAAATTAGATATTAAAAAAAATTCCACATGGCAAATAGAGAAACAAAATTCTTGTACAAGACAAGAAATACATCAGAGAGAGGCAGGCTCACCAAAGCCAGAGCATATTGTATAACATAATTGCCAACCGCAGCGCCTTCTGGCTGAAAAAGAAATTTCCATCAATTTTTTTGTCCACCTCCATTGCAAAGTGTTCAAGTAACAATTTACCCATGGATAGAAAGAAATTCCATACCCGGCAGCCAACGAGACGATACAACAACTGCTGTAAAGCAGGCAACTGTTCAAGCAGATCTTCACTGTCTAAGTCCCTAGTTCGGCTGTAGCCCTGCTTTAAATGGGCAAAAACCAATATACATATCAATGAAAGTCGGTCTCACCTAAATATTTCAACAAGTCAATAACTAATTCCACATCAGCTTTAACAATTTTCTCCAAAGCATTTTCTTGTGGATAAAATTTGAGATTGCTAAAATGAGTTAAAAAATACACCAAAGATAACAAAAAGAAAATGAAAAAGAAAAACAATCTTCCATTAATGAACTCCCTAGCTTGTGTAAAATAACCAAAATCAATTTTGAAATTGGAAAGCCATTCAATAAGAAACCAGGCCATGACACGACAAGTTCAATCAACTATTTGTGAAGGCCTGATGATCTTGCTCATAATGCAATACCACTTTTTAATTGAATCACATCCTCATGTTTCATCAAATGACTGATGTGCAGGAGTTTCTTTGCAACCAAACAAGCCACAAATCTGGTGCTTCCAAGTTTATGAAATTCAGAAGATCCAACAGGTTGACAACCATGTCCTAAACCTCCACTGACCTCATATGTTCAAATCTTCTAAACTTTCTTTTTAGAACATCGTACACTGGAATTGCTGGCATAATGACTCTTAATTTCTCATAATTATGTATTTAATAAGTATTGCCAATTTGCAGGATTAGGGCCTGTTTGGTGTTGTATTGTGCTATGCTATGTTGAGTGCTGCATTATGAGGTGAAAGTAGCACCAGTTAATCTCTAGACAGAACTTAGTCCAAATTTCAACTAAAATCACCACATGTTATGTCACAATAAAAGCCAAAAGGAAAGTTCATGGAGAAAGAAAACATTTGCACTCTCAACAAAAAAAGTTGTGCAAGTGTCCAACCATACGATCAATCCATGTAGTGGTGATGGACATTTCATAAGGAGTTTCCTTTCATAGTTCTTTTGAAGAACTTGATACATATTATTAATTTTCATCAAAAGAACCAAAAAGAGCATTTTGATACTAGTGGGGCATTTTCTCATAAACTTGTCTCGTTGAAAAAAGCACAGAATTTCTTTGCAGCTCTAAGAGAAGAAAGGTGAGTAGGTAGAGCTCATGTTGGAAACAACAATTGCAGAAAATACTGAGGAAAATCACAATATGCTCTATCCTTGCAGCTTAAGTGCACAAAAAAAGAGCTTATTAGTGATTCTTTGTTCCAAAATTAAAGAGAGGGAAGAAAGAGTGTGACCTTCACAGTAACGCACACATTCTAAGGAGATTACAGCTCTTTTTAAAATAACATTAACAACAAAAAAGGCTGCTGAATAGGGAAAGAGAAATGAATTGATAGATGATGCTATTTTCACTCACTAGCTAATCTTGCTGTCTTCTATGTCTGGATAATTCGTTTTTTATTAATAAGAGCAGAATTGCTATTCTGGTAACATACCTTATCCTGCCCTTGGGCAGGTCTTGGAAGACGCTCTGCTTCAATATCATACTTTAGAATTCTAAAGCATTCAAGTCGTTCCTCCAAAAAAAGTGCATATGTACGCACCCAAGCAGAGCAATCCCAAGCTGAAGAAGGAGAAATATGGTGAGAAAAAAGAGCTACAAAAGGTACTTGGTTCACAAAATGCTGTTAGAGGCCACTATTTGTGACCTGAGAAAGACAGGGAAAAAGCAGTATCAAATTACCAATAGGACTTGAATCATCCTTGAAATTAGAAAGTTGGAGGATGCGCCCTCTCTGAGAGAAATTCAGAAGTTCTTCTCTGAAAGTAGGATCACCCTCTCTTAATAATCTATGGATCACAATCAGTATTTTCAAAGCTACCTGGTAAAAATGCAGGAGTGAAAGCATAACATGAGCATCTTCACAAAAAAATGGTAATGACAAAAATAAAACAACAGATTTCAATCACTTCACAGAAAATACTAAATTTTTTGACATAATGTACAGGTTGCACAAATTGCAGATGTATATTTGATGCAACAGCAATTCCAATATCTTTTTTTTTTTCAACATCTAGAGCCTTTTTCTTCCAAACACCCTCTGTCAATATGAATAACTATAATTCTCATCAATTGTCACAATGACTGTCTCACTGGTTCTGCTCGTTATCTTTTTTTCCACAATCACCATGTGGGTTAGCATCTTAGATTCGGGCATTAAGCTGTGAAACCAAGTTCCCCAACAAGTGGTTACTGCAAAAGCAAATTGGTACAGTGCAGCAAAGCCAAACAATAACACACTGCATGCGCAATGGATAAACTTAAGACATAGCCTGGTTAGTTTGAAGGTTCAAGACTAAATTTATTCCATGACAGTGACAATGCACACTCCTCTCAACAGTCGACACAACTGAAAACCTTCAAATATTGAGGGGTCGCATAAAGGATCAAATGGGCAGACCTGAGTTACTTTCCAACAGCTTCTTGTGCAAGCCCAATTGATAACAAAGAAGAAACAAAATGTAGAGGAGACTTTCTATCTTATTTTTGTTCATCCAAAGAATTCAACTGATAACTTTCAAAGATTAAGAAAAAATAACCACAAACATCGTTTGCATTGGATGGACAAATACACATATTGATCAAACCCCGATTCATTTGGAGTCCAAAACATCATAAAGCAATTAGAATTTCAAAAAATAAACAAAATCTATACCGTCCAGTTATGGGTTTTGGCCAATCGGCGGGAAAGAGCATGAATGCAATAAGCAACATCAGCTCGAGGCCGAATCGCTGACGTAGCAACCAAGATTTCTGTAGGAAAAATCAATTCTCATGAGCCCACTGAAATTAAAATTGAAGAGATAAATAAATAAAGAACGAAAGGAAGAGTAGTACTGACTTCTAAGATGGCGCTCTTTTGGAGGACACTCAACGTGGTTAGTTGCTTTGACTATGGCCACGTCCAATTCCTAAACTTAAGAAAATACAGGGGAAAAAATCTAAAAATAGAGAACAAGAGAGACAGATATTTGATCTGGTTTTATTTCAAAATAAAATAAATAAGGATTGAGAGAGAGACGGACGGACCGCATAATCGCTGTTGACATGAGCAAGACCGACTTTGGTGGAATCTTTGAGAGCGCCATAGGCTTTTCGCCATGTCTGGAGTGTGCCCATATTTTTTTTATTTTACTTAAATTTAAATAGAGATGGATCAGATCGCCTTCTCTCTATACTAATCTGGCAATTGATATAGGGACGTGCTGTTTATGCCTTATTTCTCTCTGTTTTTTTTTTTTTTTTTTTTTCTCTAGAAGGGAAGGGAAGGG
>Ga0325402_1001094_pt1 | contig 21363 bp, 8 predicted proteins | sample PopdelMetagenome_22_FD_207212 | JGI IMG/M metagenome (GOLD analysis project Ga0325402, IMG submission 207212) | Populus deltoides microbial communities from Bellville, Georgia, United States - Xylem-PdKOR-R3 | ecosystem: Host-associated > Plants > Phyllosphere > Stem > Wood/Secondary xylem...
ATTAAACTTGCATGACCTAAGTTTAAGTGAGTTTGGCTGCAATACAAGACCTAATAGCCTTGGATGTGGGTCTGGCTGCAAGGTCGTGCCATAAAAGTGTGATAATTAAATAGATTAATGAAAAAAACAAAGAAAAAAAACCAATACGAAGAAAAAAAAACTAATGAAGAAAAAGAAAAAACATCTGAATTAACTAAGTTAACCCTTCAACTCAGGTTAACCCGTCAAACCTGCGATTCACGTCATGAAAGTTTGATAACTAAATAGAAAAAAAATATTGACGGGTTAACTAGGTTAAACCGTCAAAGCAGGTTAACTCGTCAATCCCGGGATACGTGTCATGAAAATCTGATAATTAAATAGAAAGAAATTTAACATTAACAAACTAAACTAAATGAAAAAAAATTAATTAAAAAGAAAAAAAATAAAAAAACTTTCCGGGTTAACCCGTCAAACTCGGGATCCGTGTCATGAAAATCTGATAATTAAATAAAAAAATTTAACATTAAAAAACTAAATTTAAAAAAATTATTAAAAAACAAGAAAAAATTAAATAAAAATAAAAAAAGAAAGAATTTTAGTATATGTTATTATTATTATATTATTGTAAGTATAAATATTATAATTATAATTATATAAATTATAAGTATAATTATATATATAGGCGTGGGAAGTATTACTTAGTAATAATGCAAGTACAAATTGGACACTCTCTTAATTTCCACTGCAGGGGTCACCATCATTAACCCATGACTGTAAAAATCTTTATTGGTTGGGTCTAAAGTAGACTTTAGCTTCACCAAAGCTTCAAGCTCTGTATTGTTTCTAGAAATTTGTAGTGGAGTTAACAGTGAAAGGAATGGAATGAGAGAAGCGAAATAACATAAAGATCTGCCTCCGATGGAGTTAAAACCACGGCAAACACAGTAGCACCAGCTCACTGTGCCATCAAAACCACGAGCCTCGTTAGCAACCCCTCCATCAACTGTGACAACCGTATGAAAAGGAGAGAGGAGAAGAGGGCCAAAGGTTAAAGTGTCTAAATCTCCCTCCATATGCCTCTGTTTGGCTCACCGCTGGTCAAGGAAGAAAGATGACTTGACAATCTACCTGATTCACCAGGTAACCTTCTCTTACAGTTGTTGGGGAGGAGGAAGATGAGATGATGGTGGCTAGAGTTTAAACTTGTTATTTACTGGAAGGGAACTTATGATATTTATGTTATTTTTATGTTTTATGAGTTTTTTTATTATTATTTTAAATATAATAATAGTTTTGTAAATAAATGTATATTTTTTATTGATTTTGTTTATATCAGTTCTTAATGATGTAAAATATTACTAGCCATTAAAATTTAGAATGAAAAATATAATATGTAAAAATAATAATTGTAAAAAAAAAAACCAAACCGTAAATGCTCAGGTTAAATTTCCCTTTAAAAATATCACCACTAGTTTCATAAAAAATAAAAAAAAAACAAATTGGATTGCATAATATATATAATTTGAAATTTAAACCTGAGAATAAGGATATTAATAAATTGGGTTGGAGCTGAATTTTACTCCACCTACTGACAGCCATGAATATCCATAATCATCACTCTTATATGTTTTTAACTTGGATCATATCAGATGGAGGGTTTTCTTCACCTGGTGAATTCACGTAGGCTACCCGATCCTTTTTTAATATTTTAATTATTTTTGTAAATAAAATCAAATCTTTAAAAGAAGCTCCATCCTTATGTACGAATTATAAAATCAAAAAGTAAAGTCTAAACTTCAAATTTATATATAAAATCATAAAATAAAAATACATATATTATGTTGGTAAATAAAACTATAACTCCATGAGATAAACAAAAATAAGTTAAAAAACCAAATTACCCTTCACCCATCGTATCCAACTTAAATTTATGTTAAGATTTTATTCATTTTTATTTGGTTTTAATCAACTAAGATATTGTGTTAATCAAATTAAATGATATTATTTAATTAATCGGCTGAATTTGCTATCCAAAGTTAAGTATTGCATTTTAAAGGGGGGAGGAAATTTGAATTTTTGTATATTTTTATATTGATATTAAAAATAATATTTTTAAACTAAGATATTGTGTTAATCAAATTAAATGATATTATTTAATTAATCGGCTGAATTTGCTATCCAAAGTTAAGTATTGCATTTTAAAGGGGGGAGGAAATTTGAATTTTTGTATATTTTTATATTGATATTAAAAATAATATTTTTAAATAAAAAATATTATATTAATATATTTTTAAATAAAAAATATTTTATAAATTAATTATTATAAAACTTTCAAATATCCCAACAGAAAATGCAAGGTGTGGGTGGCTGCAGTGAATTATTTAAAAAGGCACAGAGGATATGACGGGCCAATGTGTTCTTTCTATTGGCCAAAAATCCTTACTTTTCAACCGTCAATTTCTCATCACACAATCCTCCATCATATATGTTATATACCCATCCTTCAACCAGACATTTTTTCAACTACCCAAATAAAAGACACTCCCCTTTACTCTCTCCACATCTTTGTGCCCAAAAGATGGCAATGGAGATGGCCATAAGATCTTCATTGACAACAAGACTCTCTCCTCGTTCAACTTCTTCAACAACCAAACCTTCTTTCTTTAAACCTCATCAATTGAGACCCATCTCTGTATCACTGCCAACGTCAACCATCTCTCTCTTGTCTCTCTTTGCACCACCCAATGAAGCCAAAGCTCTTACTATTTCCAAGGACCAGGTTGTCTCTACGCTTACTGATGTAAGAAACACCACTCTCACAATCTTTCTTGATATGCAAATTCCTACTCAACCAAAGTCTTGAAGTTGTTTTCTTTCTTTCTTTAAAATCATTTGTCTGGCTCTAACTTGATTGCCCATTTGCTGAAATTGGCTGTGCTTGATAGGTGGAGAAGACAATCGATCAGGCTGTGGAGTTTAGTTCAAGTGTATTGGACAGTGCACAGAAAGTTTTTGAAGGTGTCACTAATAGTTTGAAGCCTGGCATAGATGTTGCATTACCAATTGCAAAGCAAGCAGGAGAACAGGCAGTGAAGATTGCTTCTCCTGCAATTTCTGAGGCTTCAAAGAAAGCCCAAGAAGCTATTCAAAGTACTGGTATTGACACAGAACCAGTTCTTAGTGCTGCTAAGGTTTGAACTATCAATTTTCTAGATTCATTTCCCCCCTTCAATTGTTTAGTTTATGTGTACATTGTTTGGAATTTGTCTTTTGATTGTTTCCTTAGAAAACTTCACGGTGTTGCGTTAATATGTATATAAATCCAATTGAATCCAGTAAATTTTTTGGAAATTAGAAGACCAGTGTGCTTGGAATTTTTTGGAAATTGTTAGACCAATTGTTTTGCTTCTGTGACCATATTGGTAGTTTGAGTCTTTTGTCTCCAGCATTTGTTTTTCTAACAATGGCGGCTTAGGATTTGAATTACCTCATCTCCATAACACGGTTGTTATTATGGTTCTTCAGATGTACGATGACTATATGGCTAAAATTTCTGATTACATTCATGATATTTATTACCCTTTGATCACAGACACTAGTAGGTGCTGCTCAACAGACAACTAAGGTGATTGAAGAGGCAAAGCCCATAGCTTCATCAACTGTTGAAACCATCACTTCGGCAGACCCCGTTGTGATTGTAGGAGCTGCTGGAGCAGTTTTTCTAGCATACCTCGTCTTTCCATCCATATGGTCTGCTGTCTCATTCGGCCTGCGTGGTTACAAAGGTGAATCTGCGGTTTATTTATTCTACAGGTGCTTTATTTATGTGAAATCTCTTGTTTGAACAAGAAATGTGAAACAACTTAATAATTCGTTTCATTTACATTTCGATGCAATCAGCAGTTCATGCGGTAGCTTGATAGTGATTTCAGATTTTCATACATGAGTTTCTTCTAGTTTTCATATTATGGGCTGTTGTTTCCAGGTGAGATTACTCCAGCCCAAGTCCTTGATCTATTATCTACAAAAAATTACATTATGATCGACATTAGATCAGAGAAAGACAAGGAAAAGGCTGGCATCCCACGCCTTCCCTCCAGTGCTAAGAACCAGATGGTTTCGGTCCCGTGAGTAAATTTTTTTATCTGAAAGCATACATTTTCACTTTGTGATACAAAACACTTAGAGAAAAGAATAATAAAACTGCCAATTTTATGACCGCTGTAAGCTTAGCCCTCTTGCATCTGGGTTCATCTTGCTTGTCATGTGGTGTCAGATGACTGGGGTATAATGAATCATTCAGCTTATTCCAGGCAGTGTTTGTTTACAATCTTGGGATAGAAAAGATAAAAGACATTTAAAACAAAAATATATTTGGTTGATTAATTAGATCTAGATAAAAATATAAAAATAAATGTTATAATTTTATGTAATTTAAAAAACAAGAGGTATAAAAATGACTTATTTTCAAAAATAATATTTTTTATTTTTTATTCTCAAAATATTCATGTAAAAAACAATTAATTTGAAATCTGTCCAGCTATGGCATGTAAGGATAAAAGTAATTATTATCATAGTTTTAAAATTTAAATTGAAGGTCGACCTGGTGTAAGACACAAATCATGAGTCGGGAGGGTCAACCCCAAGTTTTTTTTTGAAAAAAGGATCAAAACGACATTTTGACTTTTTAAAAAAAAATAAATCAACAAGTTTTTTACTCGGGTTTTGACCAAATTCTTCTTTGAATTGACCATGTTATAGGTCAACGATCAAAACGATATTTTGACTTTTTTTTAAAAAAATAAATCAACAGGTTTTTTACTTGGGTTTTGATCAAATTCTTCTTTGAATTGACTATGTTATAGGTCAATCTATGTTTTTGACTTAGTCAGGTTAGGTCAATGCTTTTTTTATTCTTTTTTTTTTAATTCGGACCTATCCAGGCCTAGGTTGTCTAGGCTCAGGACAACTCACTAGGCCAACTCAAGTTTTATAACTAGTATTATTATACTATTATTAATTTCAATGTTTAATATAAACTAAAATAAAAAAAAGTATTTAATTATTATTTTTTAATTATTGGTAAAATGTTTTTTTAATATTTTATTATGTTTTACTATCATCAACCAACCAGGATGCATGATCACTGTCTTGTTCATCATTATTAACACATAATTCTATCTTCATTTTCTATTCTGTCTTGTTTTGTTTTCTCTATTCCCAGCATATTTCTCTTTCACTTAACATGCCTTTTTGTCCTGATAGAAAACAATAGTGAAAAATAAAAAATATTGCATTCCATTTGCATTCCTTTTCCCTTCAAAAATATAATTAAAAAAATAATTTGAACAGAATGGCAGAACTTTATTATCTCCTCTTTAGTTGTGTTATTAATACCGCCTAAAAAGGTATTTTATTTTTCCTGAATTTGTATTGTTGTTAATGTTTCAGTTTGGAAGAACTGCCAAGCAAATTGAAAGGCATTGTCAGAAATGTCAAGAAACTAGAAGCTGAAATAGCAGCTTTAAAGATTTCATATCTGAAGAAAATTAACAAAGGTTCCAACATTGTCATCATGGACTCGTGAGTTCCTCCTCCTTGCCAGTCTTCAATTTATGATATTCAGTCTGCCTTGTAAATCTTATCCACTCCTTTCTTTCTCATCCTGTATTCTTCTTCAATGCTTTAAAAAATTCAGGTACTCGGATTCAGCAAAAATAGTTGCCAGAGTACTGACAAGTTTAGGTTTCAATAACTGCTGGACTGTTTCTGGTGGGTTTTCTGGAGGCAGAGGATGGTTACAAAGTTGGTTAGGAGCGGATTCATATAATGTATCTTTTACTGAGGTTCTCAGACCATCACGAATAATCCCTGCAGCAGCCGGACGTGTTGGAACAGCCAGCTCAAAGTTACTTCCGGGTGGAGATTAAATTCCCCCTCACCTGGTTAGAAATGCCCGAATGTGCTTTCTCGGTTAAGAATTGCCGTGTAGAAACATGTCTGGTAATTATCTTTTATAATCAGTGCGAGTGTATTCATTTTCCACCCATTTGCCCTTGCATTTCTTTTGTTGCTTGCTTGCTTCTATCAGATGAGCTAGCACAGAAAAAGTCTAATAGAGCACCATCAAAACAAGAATTTGCTCTCTTTGCTAAATTGAAGTATTCCTTCTTAAAACCACGGTTACATGCTCATGTTGCAACAGAAAACCAAATTGAAGTATTCCTTCTTATCAGAACTACCCAGCAACCTCCGTGTGAGTAGCTAGAGAGAGAACCAAGACAACGATAAAAAACCCAAGCCTTGTCTTTTTCTCTCTAAAACCACAACTTCTCCCCTTAATTTCTCTCACCCCAAACCTACATTTCCAATGTAACCACCACCATTTTCTTCATCTCAAAGCTCTCTATAAATGCTATTAGTTAGTTGCAGCCAATAACATGAGCATCATCATTAATATATAAAAAAAAGGAGAAAATAACCCCAAAAACTTCTTTCTTTGATTTCTCTCTACACCGACATTCAAACAAGGCAAGACCAGCACTATTCTTTTTATATATATATGAGCACTACACAATTATATAAGCCTTGTAACCCAATAACATTGGATTGAGTAGATCCAAAAGTTACAAAATGAACCAATATAGAGAAAAAAGACCATCGGACCTTTAACATCTTGAATCTCCCTTGTTGGCATTAACCTACATTGCTACCACAGGAAGAAGCAACACAAAGTGACGCACCTTACAGACTCATATGTTGATAAGAAATTGATGGTACGTTGAATGAAGCGTTGAACGTGACATCCCTCTCTTGGAGCGTGGCTATCATGCGCCAACATTACACCTTCAGTCCAACATTGTTTTTCCATTATTTCATCCCCTTCCAGGCCTCATTGTCCACCTTTAGAAAGGCTATTTAGAACTCTAAATATCTTTTGAATAAATATCTTTTTTTATTAATGATTTTGATATGTTTTGTGGTGAGATTTTTGGAAATTGAATAATTTTTATTGGAATGATATTTGTATTTGAATGATGTCGATGAAGTTCTTTAATCTTGCATCTTATTATATTGTTGAATTTGATGTGTTTTGTGATGAGATTTTGGGATTAAATGAATTTAGTTGAATCTAATTTTTTATATTGTTTCATTTCATGTTCTTGGTCATTTCATCATTATCCTTGGCATTGCAACATTTTGCTTTTTATTGTGTATGAACATTGATCCATTCAACAATATGTATTGACATAGTCTTTTGCTTCAAATAATATAAAATCAATGTTCATTCATGCATCTATGTTGGGTTTTGTATTTTGGTAATAAAATTTATTAAAGGTTTTGGCTCACATTAAAAGGCTTATTGGGTTGACATTCCAAGCTTTTTAAAAATCATTCTTTTTAAAAAAAATCATGTAAAAATATATTTTGCTATTCACCTTTTGTATTTAAGGTAAAAGGACTCAAAATGAGTCATTACCTTGGATATTAAAAGGAGTAGCCATTTCTTTTTATTTTAAATGAAAAACAAAGTCTTAGAAATGTCTAATTCCAATATTCAACAATCAATTGGGAGTCACATATGCAACTTAATAATTGATTATTCACTTGCTATGAAAGTACATACATGAATCATAGCACTAGTGTGTATAAATATTGATGACAGGTAACCAACAAAAAGCTTAAAAAGTGAATCCTAAAAGGGTTATTTGCCAAAATTTAGTCCTAAAGGACCTTCAAGTCATTAGATCCTATTCCAAGTAGATGAGCCCATGATGGTTATTGCTTGGGTAAGATTAGGGTATACAATCTTCATTCATTCACTAAATATTGCAAGTGAATCTTGGATATTATAGGATAGATGAACCTTAATAAGGCATTATTCATGAACCCTTCCTAGGATTTAGGTTGGGTTTAATGAGTCCAACGTAAACCCATTGGTTATTTATTGGCATGACTTAATAGACTATTGGTCACTTGTCATGATCAAGAGTCACTAGTTGTAGACATGTCAATTCATTAGGTGTTATCAAAATGGTAATAAATGGGAATGACAGATTACCAAGCCTTAAAATGGTTTAGGATTGACCCCACATATCCATTAAAGGTTTAACTCATAGCAGTAACTTATTATCACTCATATAGATGGATCAACAATAGATTAGGCATAACAAATTACAAGAAATAAAAGATAAAAGTAGCAATGCAACTTACCTCATGTATGATGTTTTAAGGTGATAATATCTTCCATTTAGCATAACTAATATCTTATCTTAGATATCTAGAACTAGTTAGGGTTCCTAGTGACAATAATACTAGGTGACAACTTCTCTTTCCATTTTTACCCTATTCTTAAATCAATATTTGTTTTTATAGGTTTGCCGAAATGTCGGGTGCGACAATCATTGTTGTCACTTTTGGTTTTAACCTCCCTATGATCACGTAATATCACACATTTTTTATTTTGACATTAAAAAGCTATGTGACATATTCCCAAACATCGAAAACATTTAACGTTAAGATTACAAGGTGTTAGAGTATCTGATTTACCTCTAATATCATTGAAGACTTCTTTATTGCCCTTAGGTGGTTCGGTTTTAACCCCCATATTTGACTTGGTTTGGGCAGCCCCCTCCTCATTCCTTTAATTTGGCCTCCATGTAAAAAAAAAAAAAAACCTACATTTTAAACTTGTCATGAATCACCATTTCTTTTAAGTTGTTATTTCTCCTTTGTAGCCATATACATCATGTAACTCCACAACATTTGTTATCTCATGGTTCAAACCATTTATGAATCTAGCTATGGTAACTTATCTACCCTCCTCTACATTCACCTAAATCATAACTACCTTCATCTTTTCATAGTAATCCTCTACACTTTTTGAACCTTGAGTTAGAGTTTGTATTTTCTTATCCAATTACCAATAAAAATGACTAAGAACAAATCTTTTATTTATGCTATCAAAATCCGCCCCCTTGGCCAAATAGAGCATGGTAAGAATCATAGGCATCTTCATATTCATTCTTATCAACAAACTCATCTACGGATGTGGTAGAATGTCTTTCAATCCTTTCGGTATTAGAAACCTTTTTGGATGACCCCTCTTACAAACTAGTAATTGTGGCCTTTTGTTTATCCATTTAAACCTTCACCTTGCCTAACATCACATTCCTCTTAAATTGTTGTTGTATGGCCTATAAAACATAAAAGGTGTTCTTCTTCTTCTTAGATGATGTTGCGTCTTTGGAAGAAATTGTCAAATCTGAAATTTTTATTAGTAAATAAAAAACAATTCTCACAAACTTATTTACGTGTTTACACTCAAGGATGTCACTTTACTTATGTTCCACTCAAAATCTAGCTTTTCACGATGATAGTCTCATATTTTTTACCTTTTACCTATCTTGATCGCCTATTGAGTTCTTTAAGGAACTAAACAAAAATAATAAAAAACTTCTACAACAACTACTACTATTATTATCGAGGGCTTAAACACTTAGTATAACAATTATGTTTAGATTTCTAAAACAATTTTTTTACTCAAAAAAATAGAAACCAAATCTTTTATTTATTGTTGAACATCATTAATAATAATTGGTTAGAGATTTTTTAAATAAGTGTTTTAGATGATTTCATATTCATTTATCTACTTTAAATGTTGTTGAATATCTTTACTCTTTTTATTTTACAATTATGTTTATGTAATTTAGCATATTTATTGAAAAAAATACACATGCAAAGTACAATACTAAGTCAATGAATTTCAAAAACAAATTATATTAATTGTCAAAGAAATTTCATATACTAAAAAAATATAAAAAATATTAAAATTATAGAACCACAATTAAAAAAAACTGCACACAAACATATAACATTTAATTTTAATTCAATGAACACAAAAAACTTAATTTAGCATGTTTATTATAGAAACAATGCATACACACAACAACAACAATAATTAAAAACAACATAATGCAAATAGTGCATAAAAGAAATCAATTAAACCATAAATAAAATTCAATTTAAAAAGATAAGACTTACCCTTGAATAGATTGAGAAGGGGGGTAGGTGGTGGCGAGAGAGAGACAATGGGTGATGAGAGTGAGTCGACAATGTGAGAAAGGGGTTGGGGGGCGGGTGTGAGAGAGAGAAGGGCGGTGATGTTTTTTTGGGACTTTTACAACAAAGATGGATAGAATGGGAACAAAAAGATTGGGTTATAACCTAGAATCACTGATATAATTTTTGTTGGAGATTCTGTTGGCATTTTAACAAGTCAACATATGTCAATAGAATCATCAATGTAAATTTAATTATTTTTTAATATTTTTAATTATGCCAATAATTATGTCGTTATTTCTTAAACCTACTGGAATGTTTTTGGTGAAATCATGTTTATCAGTAATTCCATCCATAATTCCTAAACCTATTGGGACTTTTCGATGAAATGGCACATCCATCAACGATTCTGTCGTTAATTCCTAGACGTAAGGGAATTTCATGATGAAATTGCACATTCATTGGCAATTCCATTGCTAATTCTCAAACCTAGAATTTGTTTGATAAAATTGCACCTCCATCGACAATTCCATTGTCATTTTTTATAATTTTTTGTTTCGGCTTGTTATAATCTCCTAGCCGACCTAAGTACGTTACAACAACAAGAAGCATTTTAAAGCCAATGATTGCCAATATTAAACACACAACCACAACAACTGTAAAAAATATAATGCGTTATAAAGTTGCAAAAAATTATGTTACACAATGATTGTTTTGCATCTAAATCAATACAATACCCTTTAATCATAATCCTTCCATTTATTTTCATCATCTTCTTTGGTGAATTCAAGCTAGTCGGTCTCATCATCTTCATATACTTTACATCCACTAGTACCAAATATATTATTTAAATCATCAACATGAACATAAGTATTCTAAGTGACATGAAAATCTAAATTTTCTAACTCAATACATGGAACAACTCAATATGGATCAACTAGCTCATCCATTTGAATACATTGTCTTTCTTAGTTGCTTCATTGTTACCATCTTCAAAACCTTCAACTACGACATCACTTCTAAGTTTGGTTTTCATAACAGATAATCAAACAAATCTTGATATGGACCTTGACATGACCAAAATATTGATGTTTTCTCCCAAGTATAGGAGTGTCGAAGTAATAAATAATCCGGCAAGACCAGGGTCGAACCACAGGGAGGTTAACTGTATAAACCACAAATAAAGAAATAGATAATAACAGAAAAGGAGTTAAAGAGAGCTTTGAGATGTGATATTGATATAAGGATTAAACAAGGATAAAATAATTGTCAAGGTTAGAGGATCCATTAATTGTATTTCAAACAAGTATAGTATAAACTCTTTTTATTACTCAACTGGAAACAACACATAAAAGAGGTTTCGATTGGATTATAAATTGTTAACATGATTACATTAGTTATCTTATTTGAATAATGCTAATACTTGTAAATGTTGTCATGTATTCAAGATTATAACTTATGTTAACAACAAATTAAGTTCCTTTCATAGCACAGGTGTCGGTTATACCATACAGTTGGGCTATGAAAGTGCCAAGTATTTGTTGTGCCAAGAGTTATACAACATAAATCTAGATTAATCATTTAACAATCAAAGTATTAAGAGTGAACAAGATAACAAATACAAAACATGTTAGTATCAAACATTAAAGTCCATGTTGAGTTTATACTATACTTATTCTTACACCATTAGTGTAACCTTTTCACCTTGACATAATAAACTTAGCTAAACATAATGAAGAAGAGAAACATAAATAAACAAGATAAGAACATAAATAAGATATAAGTTAACTAAGTAAAGGAAAGGAAAAACATAAACAAGCGATTAATATAAATAAAACTTAAACATTACAAAAATATAAAGAGAGTAAGAACATGATCTTGATCTGAAAACCAAGATGACTAAATGCATGGCAATGCCTCCTTTTATAGGCCAAAATTTGGAGCAATTGATTTGATGACTAATTGTTGAGTGGGTAACCACATCTTGACTTGATGACAGTCCTTATCTTCTTGTCTAAACAAAACGTCATTGCTAACATCAGAATTTGAACAAATTGTCTTCATGAAAGTTCTAGGAAATTGTCTCATCTTTCCAACCAAAATAATATAAGTGCATTTGGACTTCTAGAACTCGAGATATGGGCTAAAAACTTAACAATGTCTGGGCTGCATGACAGATTCTGACTTCTCCGTTGTTGCTAAGATTTGGACTTCCAAACAGCAGAATTGAGTCTTTCACTCCCATAAATGTTTTAGGCCTTTGTCTTAGCTTTCTAGCCATATAAACCAAATTGAAATTCAAGATCTACAGCTTCAGATATGACCTAATGATTGAACAGTGTTCTAGTTTGGACTAAACCAATATCTCTTTTATAAGCTTAACCCTCTCTTTGTCTTCTCAATTTCAGTAGTTAAACTCATCAATCAATCCTTTGATTTATGTGATAGGCCTGCATTTAAGATGAATATTTACCATAAATTAAAGGTATCTTATAGTATCAGATTTGTTATTATAAAACATGCTTTAGTTAAGGAGTTATTGATGCTTTAAGTACAAAATAATGATATAAAACCTTGATAAAAATACACTTTTAAGTACTAATAAGACCTCCTGATCATGAGATTAAGCAACCCCTAATAAAGTTTAAATACAACCTAGAAAGCTAAGAACCAGGTTTGATAGAATCTTTACCCAGAGTTAATCCTATACCTAAGAACCAAAGGTATTGGAATAAACTTGGATAGAGATAACCTTGTACCTAAGAACCCAAAGCATATGAATGATGTCATAAAGCTAGTTAATCTTTGATAAGTCAGATGTATGATCTTTATCCTTGTAAAGAAAGAATGTTTTTACCATAAACAATCAAAATGAAAAAAGTCACATTTTTATCACCAAAATGCTGAAATCTATATCTTCAAAAACATTAAATAGTCTCCTCTAAATAACCCTAATGGACTTGTTTTGGATTGCAAACTAATAGACCCAAACTAAGAATCAACTAAAAAAGTCTAAAAATAAATAAACCCCTGAACAATGTTTAATGGGCCAGAACAAACCCAATTTAAAAACAAATTGTTAAACATGGAAGAAATAAAATAGGATAATTAAAAAAAAATCTTAATGCTAGAATCTCTCTATGTAGCTGAAATCTCCAAGCTCTCTAGAGTGGTGTTTTAGGCGAAACTTTCAGTTTAGGAATTCAACTAAGAAACTTTGTTTTGATTGCTAGAATTTCCTTCCTTATGTTGCCTCCTTTTATTCTCCTTGATGTGCTAGCAATACCTGCAAAATAACCCAAAAAAATACCCAAGAGAAAGATCCCCTTAGATACCACCACATCAAGTCCAAGTCCATGTGGGAGTTCGAATCCTTGCAAAGTATGAAGTCCAATTGTAAACCCCAGTCAAAAATAGATAAATCTAGGTTAAATATGGTAACTATTAATTGAAAAATGATAAATTATAGAGAAAATCTTATGAATTGGGATGAACATTTTCGGGAGATTAATTTAATATTTAGAGAAGCTAAAGTAATAAAATAGTATGCGAAATATTAGTTAACGATAAATCGTGAAAATTCCCTGACTAGGTAAAAGTAATAATTTGGAAGAAATTTTGTAAATTGGGTGATATTATGTGTAAAATAGAAAGAAATATAAAATAAATCAATGTATGACCCTTTGCGTGAGAAACGTCGAATTTCAGTATAATCCTCGCGCACAATCGCACTATTAGGACTGAAAGTGGTAAGAAAATTAGAGAAACATTTTATGATAATTATGAATAGAAATCTCCAAAGAATTAGTCTAAGACCCAAGATGATTTAAGTAAATTATATGGCATGCGAAATTTAGATTTTTTTGCGTGAAATCTCCAACTATCCAGTTTAATAATATTGAACGTATCTCCCAATCTGATTGTTGGACCGGGATGAAATTTTATGTGGGGTTTTAAGACATACTGTGTTACCTTAATTTAAAATTTAGGGTTGATCGAAGTTCAGAAAGGTCTTGAAAATAAAGACATAGTGTCTGGTCAGTGTAATAAACTAAAATTTAGAGGGGATAAGTTGAGGTATAATAGAAATTGACTTATAAAATATAATGTAACTACGCTTGCTACTACTATTCACGTGAAACAACAACTAAAAGAGAGGAAGAGGCTTCTCTCTTGCCTCTTTTCAAAAATCATTTGAGAAATCTTTTCAAATTATGAGATTAAAGCTTGCTAATAGGTTTGTGAGGAGAGAAACATATTTAGGCTGAAATTAAGAAGCTTGGTTGGAGGCGAGGAACTTGAGGGACAAGTAAGGGTGATGAAGAGGAATAACAATTGAAGAAGACATTGGTAAGAACTCTTCAATTTGAACTAGAAATTATTGATAAAAGTGTTCTTCCTTAGTTTTCCTCTTTGATTTCATAGTTAGCAAAGGATAATTGAAAAATCCCCAATGTTGTGATTCTAGGGTTCTTGAAAATGTGTAGGAAATAAGAGTATCTTTGAACATGGAGTAATGATAATGGATGTTGTGATGCATGAAAAAACTTAGTGTGCTTGTCAAATTTATCTCTCATGTAATTAAAATTTTGACCGTCTTACTAGCCAACTTCTAGTCGAAATTATAACTGGAAAACAATGTAATTTGAAGTTTACGTCTCATAAAAGCTGTATATATATAACTTCAGATATGATAAAAACACCAAGTAAAGGTCTAGACCGACATAGTACTTAAGCCTTAAAACGATGTAATTTGGAGCTGGTTTCTTTATAAAAGTTATAGGCATGGATATTATTGATTCATCCATATTATTTGATAGTTTCACCCATATTTAACTAGTGTTTTGCCTATATTTTATATATAAAATGCCTTGATATTCTTTTTTTTATGTTTTGAACGCACTTTTGGATGAAAGATGCAAAAAGAAGTAAATTGGAGGTAATTGGCAGATTTGACCTTCAGTCGATGTTTTGTGCAAAGCGTGAGCTCTAGAGGTCGAAATGAAGTGATTCCAGTGGCCTTAAAAAGCTAACATCCATACCTTTCTAGACATCTAAGGCAAGAAAATAAAATAAGGAAGATCATGGAAATCGTAGCTATCAAAGTCAAATCTCGCAATCTGCCAGTGTTGACCTTCATCCATTCCAACTTGAATATCTGGAGCTACAGAAGTCCAATTTATGCAAACTCAATGTTTTTGGATTTCTAACTAAAATTCCTATAAACGCTCAAAATTTCAGCCAAAAAAGATGTCATATGAGGGAGATATGATTTTCCAAAGATGACAGCTGAATTCTGCTAGCAAATAAGTTTCGTGAAGGAACATATCCAAATTACATTTCGAAGTATCTAAACCAGCTTTCAAGTTTTAATTTCAACAATTTAGCTCCTCTAAGTCAAATCTTGAAGATTTAATGCAAGACTATTTCTTCTTTTTAGAAAAATAGTTATTATTAAAGTACTTAAATGTAAACTGTCAACTTAAGGGAGGACTATTTTGTAAAATAAGGACTAGGGTTTCTTAGCATATAAAAAGAAAGAGAGAAGGGAGAGAGAGCAGAAGGAGGCAGCAGCCAGCAGAGAATAAACACAAATTCTCTCCTCTATAAACCCTAAAATCATGTTCTCTTTAATCTTTAGAAGTATTTGTTCTATAGTTATGCAAGGCTAAGCTCTTTTTTTGGTTGCAAGGACGCAAAGACCTTCGGATTTCAAGAACCGTGAGATTTATTCTTCCTTTTATTTTCAGTTTATGTTATGAATGATTATGATTATTTTCCTATGCATATTTTCTATAATTGTTGTTGATGATTGCTAGAGCGAACTCTAAGTTATTGTTGTGAACAATCTATTACTTAGTTTAATATCAAAACCAGAGTTGTGATATATGAACTTGTGAAGCAACTACGTTATTGAACTTAGGGAGAACATTTGAACAAAGTGACACAAGCGGCGGACAGCTTGTATGTTAATCTTGATGAAATTATCTAGTTCTTAAAGCTGCCCTTAAATTGAATCATTAGTGAGGACACTTTGATTGTTTGTTGGTTAAGATTAATTATATGGCGGATCCGTTAATTAATCAACATTAACAAAAGATAAAATTTCAGAACATAAACTACAATTTTCGTTTCAAGGATCAGTTCTAATTTTCGTTGGTGGATGTGTGCTTGCGACCAAGGTTTGTTTTCTTGATTAATTTCGGTTTCAATTGATTTTGTTTGCTAGTTTAATTTCTTCCATAGTTTAGATCATCACAAATCAAAACCCCCCCAATTGCATAACATATAGCATAAAAATATGAACTAAATCTTCCTCGTGGGATCGACCCCTTGCTTGCTCTATACTATCTTGTGTGTTGTGTTCAAGCTAGGGTAATTAATTTGTGCGACCACGACATCGCAACAATTATCTTTCAAATGAAACTAGTCTTGACTTATTTGAAGTTGTATAACTCCAAATATGATAAACACACTGAGTAAGGGACCAGATTGACATAGTACTAGACAAATTTCTTATGCAACTGTAATGAGTGAGTTTAGATATGTAGATGACAAACCTGGGTGTTGTGTCCTTCATAAAAGTTGTATCCCTATGTATAAGCTTTCCATAGAGACAAACCACACTAAAAAAAGAGTTATGAAACTTTTTTTAGAATTAAAACACCAAACAGTGTTCAGGGTTAGGTGGACTAAACTAGTTAGGACTAATCAAGCTCTAATCTTTACTTGGAATTTATTGTTGAATAAAGGTCTAACACTTGGAATGATGTAGTAAAAATTAATGAAATGAACACTTAATGTTAATACCGGTGTTTCGGTTTATAGAAATTTAGATGGGAGAATCCTTAATAATGCACATGTTGAACTTGATTGTGTTCTACTTGACAATATTGTGTTGAACTTGATGAGGTTATGGACAAGAATATGATCCTTGAACATATTTAATAGTACTTCATAATTGGAATGCGTAGAACACTTTACACCACGCGATAATGAATGGGAATTTGATGTTGCCACATGAAGAACACAAAAATCTGCTTGTTAGGGGAACAACATAGGCTTCGACCACCTTAAGAGAGGATAGCAAAGAAATACCCTCATAAAGACAATAATGAGTGATGGTTCCTCTTTAACAATGTTTGATGTCATGGAATAGAAACATTACATGTTTCTTTTCCTTCATAAACTTTGGAAGTGAATTTGGTTGTGATTTATGTCTAAAACTAGGTTAAAGTATGGTGATTAGGAGGAAAACTTGGTATTGACCATATGCATGAATTTAGGGTAAAGAAATGTCAAAATGACTTAGTTTTTCATTGATGATTTTTAGTGTTAGAATGACTTAGTTTTCGTTGATGATTTTCAGTGTCGGAATGCCTTTGTTTTTTGTTGGTGATTTTTGGTGTCAGAATGACTTAGTTTTGTTGATGATTTTTAGTGTCAGAATGATTTAGTTTTTACTAATGATTTTTAGTGTCAGAATGATTTAGTTTTTGCTAATGATCTTCAATGTCAGAATGACTCAGTTTTGTTGATAATTTTAGTGTCATAATGATAAAATTTCTGTAGATGACCTTCATTAAAATTAGGGACGAATGTCTTGTAGTATTATCATTATACAATTATACAAGTATATATGTTCTAGTATATGTGTGGAAATGGTCTTTGACATTACCTAAATAAAAATATACTGAGTAATGGTCATTTGTATATCAGGAGGTGCAATCAGGATCGAATCTTCTATCGGGCAAGGGCACATTATGGAAAGGGTAGGTAGGTAGTTTACACCTTTTAACTATTTATTATTAATTCCTTGAAATATTTATACATAATGTTGCTGCCTGATTTCAATTGATTAAAATTACTCATGAAACACAATGAATAATGATGTGATTAGCTTCAGCTAATGGTATCCATATTTGATAATCGAGAGTAATTGATGAGATTAGCTTCGACTAATGGTATCTATATTGGATAATCAAGATTAAATTATGTGATTAGTTTCGGCTAATAGTATTCATATTGGATAACCGAGAATGAATGATGAGATTAGCTTTAGCTAATGGTATCCATGTTGGGTAGTTGAGAATGAATGATAAGATTAGCTTTGGCTATTGACATCAATGTTGGAATGCTGGGAATGAGCATTGAAGATTAGCTTTGGCTAATAATATCCATGTTGGATAGCCGGGAGTAAAGGATGAGGTTAACTCCGGTTAATGGAGTCCATACTAGGATTACCAGTAATGAGTGTTATGAACCATCTTATTTAAAAGCATTTACTAATACGATGAAATAAAAAGTATGATGTGTGATTCACAATTGAAAAATAATGTTTAAAGAAACATATACAAAATTGATCATAGTTAGGAATGAATAATTATGCATGGGAGGATTCTATATGTACAAGGATTCCTAGACCATAATATATGTCATCAATTGTTTGTTGAACATAGCTCAAATAAAATAATACGATATAAGGTTGTATGAAGATGTGGAGTAAAATATTAAAGATAAACTCGGTAGGAAGATATTAATAGCCAAATTTGTTGGCAATCAAATGGGTTTGCTAGAATTATTGGCATCTACATGGGGATGATCAGATTATACTTAGTGGCCATAGTATTGCCGACTAAGAATGAGATATGAATGATACTTAGTGGTCATATTGTCGATGACTAAGGATAAGAAAGGAATGATACTTAATGGCCACAATATCAGTGACTAAGGACAAGATATGAATTGATAGTTGATGATTAATTATCAATATCTATGAATACAACAACTTTTGATATTTAGTTGCCCAAAAGAATGATGACTAAGGAAGCAAAGTACTGTTTGGTTAATTTATGATGATGATGTAGGTTCTCCTTTCCCTATACTTCTATTTAAGTTGACAAGTCCTTTAAATTAAATCATGGGCAATAAAAGTTACTTCCTAGTTTTCTCTAATTAAAAAGAAATTCATATGGTTGTCTTTGTTCTGAATAGAGACTATTGTGTTGTTGTTTTCAATGAGTAGAAACCATGGTGTTGCTGTTTTCAAATAATGGAAACCATTGAAATTATCCTCGATTGTATAATAGAAACTATTGTATAAGAACATTAACCAATGCTTAAAAATATATATGACCAGGGGGGTTAATTGGCAACTTAAGATATAATATCGTTTGATGTACTACTAAGTCAAAGCAAATGTTAATGGGGTGATAATGTATAACAAATGATTGTGATACCTAGAAAATATAAAATATGGTAGTGTTACAAACAAATTATGTTAAGCGGTGATGATGACGAGTAAATATAAGATTAATATGTGTAGTTACTTCAAGGATTGTACCCAAGGAAATCGGTAACTAATGAAATGAAATATTCATTATTGAATAGGGAATGAAAAATCAAGAAAATGAGTTATGTGGTGGCGTTTAATCAGTAACCTTAGATTTAAATGCATTACGTAATTCATTGTAAAGACAATGTTGAAAGTGACAAATATGAACTTAGACACCATAGCAACTAGTGTGTAATTCATTATATATATATATATATATATGATGTAATTGATGCTAAAAGAATTTTGGATAAACATATTGTTCTCCTTCCTTATAAAAAACCACGTACATGTATTTTACGGCTAGATGTTAAATTTGTAATGTTATTTTAGTTGCAATGATGAGCACGAGTATTGTCATATTAGTTGAGGTATTATTGAACTTGAGTTGAATGCTTTGAGCATGATTGTTAAAAGTGATGATAGACATAATGATTCTTTTCCCTCATAAAAAAATCATGAGCATAAGTCTTCTTAACGACTAATACTCTTATAATGCTATATATATTGCAGGTCTATGTCACGAGGTGGACCAACACTCATTATGTCGTTTTACTATTTATAATTTTGTTAGGAACTTATTTTTATATACTATGAATACATAAAATTATGTTAATAACTTCACCTTGAAATGTACCAAATAGTATGATTGTATTTCTAGCATTTGGTTATTGCATCTCTTTTGTTGTGTGTGTGTGTATGTCTATCACATACATGTTTTAAGTAAATGAAAAATGGAAAGAATATAAAATGAATTGTGAGAAGCGATGTGAAAGAATCAAATGAAGAAACAATTGAATTGGTGGGTGTTCGAAGGCTACCGCGTGTATGTAATAGAGTTATTTGTTATTATATTCTTCAGGAGAGTAAGAAAGGAAATAAGGAGATGTATAAGTTATAGGGGAAACTCTACTGTAAATTTGGTAAATCAAAGAATTCATAATGAGATATATTATTAGACAAATTGTACAAAATAAAATAAAATTACCCCATTATACCAACTCCTCCCTCTGCAAAAGGAATCATCCTCGAATCTATAACATGAAGATCATCATCCCCTAAAGAAAACAAATCAGTTCAAGTCAAAAAATAACATCATCATCAAAGCCCATAAGAATTTTGTTAACAAAAAAGGTCTCCATAATATATAAGCTCTCCTTTTTAGCCATCTTCCTTGTCTTTAATTTAAGTTGCTCATCATATATGTGCTTAAGTGTCAAAAGGTACAAGAGTTATAGGCCTCTTATTCATCTCAAAAGAACATCTATTTGTCAACCTATCATATATAGCTCTCCTATCATACTGTCATGGTCTACCAAGAATCAAATGACTAGCTTTCATTGGCACAATATCAAATAACACCTTATCATAATATTTATCAATAGAAAAACCAACTAAAACCTGCTTATTCACTTTCACCTCACCACTATCGTTCAACTACTATAATTTATAAGGTATGAGATGTTTAGTAGGTGCAAGTTAAACTTTTCCACCAACTCAGTACTAGCTACTTTAGTACAACTACCATCATTTATAATTAAGCTACATATCTTATTCTAAACATGTCATCTCGTGTGGAATATGTTCTCCCTCTAATATTCCAAATCATCAACCGTTACATACATATCCAGTGCTCTTGTAAAAACCAAAACAAATAAATAGTATAGGCCGACCTATTTTAGGTAGAAATTATGAGGGAAAAACTGGCCTATTCTAGGTGGGAATTGTTGGGGGGGGGACTTGTCCTAAGATAACCCATAAAAGGGATAAGAATAAGGATGACAAACACCCAAACACCCCCTTCTCATTTAAAAGAGGTATAACTATAAGAGGAAAAAAAGATGATTTTTCCTTTCCCCAAAAATTGGTAACAGCGTTAGCTGTAGCAACCCACCCCTTCCTAAGAAGAAACCTAACCAAACCAACTTGCATGCCATTTCTCTTGAGTGTTTGAGTGAATGGAGAGTTAGAGAAAAGAGTGATAA
>Ga0325402_1001097_pt1 | contig 21350 bp, 13 predicted proteins | sample PopdelMetagenome_22_FD_207212 | JGI IMG/M metagenome (GOLD analysis project Ga0325402, IMG submission 207212) | Populus deltoides microbial communities from Bellville, Georgia, United States - Xylem-PdKOR-R3 | ecosystem: Host-associated > Plants > Phyllosphere > Stem > Wood/Secondary xylem...
AATCAAAACCTGTAAATAATAACCACAAACTCATCCCAGTATAAATAAACATCGCAACTCCACTAAACACAACAATGTCCATATCCCCTGTAGTTTATATATATATATATATATATATATATATATATATATATATATATATATATATATATATATATATATAGTTAACATTCTATGATTTCATATACAACATTTAAAACTAATTTACTTACAATAACATTAATTTCTTGGGACACATACACATTCAAATATAAATACAACAAAACTATATTACTAGTTAAAGTAAGGGCCTTGTTCTTAATTACATACCCGGCAAAAGAATAATTTAAACATTTTAAAATTTCTTAATACACAGGCAATATAAAACATCATATCAATACTTCCAATACAAAAATTAACTTAAACAAGGATTTCCATCTATGCTTCTCCTTTCCAGCTCGAGGATGCGATGTACCTAACAATAAATTTATATAACATGTGAACATTTGGTAAAGACTAGAAAATTTACACTTATTAATAATACACAATTTAAATAAGGGTTATTTGAAGCATACACAATAATATACGCACTAGCTCATTAAATGAAGTACTTATCGTCAATATAATAATTTAATCTAAATTTCATTTTTTTTTGCCAATCCTTTACTAGATATCTTCTTCATTAACCAGGATACGACTTTCTCAAGTTGTCCATTAATTAGTGCATTATATCTGAAGTTCAGGTAAGAAGAAAAGAAAAATAGTTCAACCAATATGCCTATTTCAATAGGGCATTATTTCCATTAACCAGGAAATAATCTTTCGACATGCCCATTTAACAGGGCATTATTTCCATTAACCAGGAAATAATCTTCAACGCGCCCATTTATTTAACAGGGCATTATTTCCATTCTTTTTATTTCATAATTTCAACATTAAAATTACAATCAAAGGAAATTTCTTCTAAAATACTAAATTAAACAATTAATTTATTATATGATATTTAACACCTATTATTATTATTATTATTATTGGTCGGGTTAGAATATAATCAGCTTTTACATCTTTGACATGAACTATATCCAAAAATCATTCTTATATAATCCACTTCTATTAACAAACCTAATAATAAGGGCCGTTTGCCCTCTTCTAGATTCATCTCGAGCTTCATCAACAATTAAACAAAATCTTGCATCACCAATCTCATGACGAATTGAAGATTGAACATTTCTAGCAAAGACATGCAAAATTTCTTTTTGAATTTTATGTGAGGTGTATTTAGCATTTTGTGGAGCATTATCCAAAACAAGAGCTCCTACTTGCTTATTGTAAAATGCTAAAAGTTCCATTATGTCTAGAAAATTGCCTCAGTTTTTTTATTCTGGACGTTCATCATGTCTTCTAAAAGCACATGCTTAAAATGTGAGCCCACAAACAATATTTATTGAAGCTTTAATATGCAATCGATTATTTAGAATTTCTTGAGTAGTTTGTCTCTTAACTATCTTCTTAATATGACATGGCTGATTTTTCAAATTTTCTAAGCACCTGGTAGCAAATCTGTTAGCTGAATTTGGACCTTTTCCCATATGAGTTAAAAAAGCATACGGCTCCACATCATTAACTTTCTTCCAACAATTGAATCCTTTAATAGTAAATGTGTTTAATCCTAACTTTCCAGATGGCTTACTTGAAAATAAATAGCAAGGGAAATAAAATGCAATATTTTCTCTGAATATTCAAGCCATGGATTACTTTTAAACCAATGAGATTGAAATCGACGAGGATGTTTTTTACCAGTCAATGAATATTCAAACATCAAAGGTTGATATGGCCCCAAATTAATGTATGCCCTTCGAACTTCATCTTGTTGATTAAGCGGATATTCCTAAATTTGAGGATGATTGCTTGGATCTCTAATTAAATGAGCAATGTCGATTCTAGTATGAGGTAGTTCACTAGTCAATGTAGGTTCTTCGTAAACTGAAGCACATTGGGGCTGCTCAACCATAACTTCAACATTACACATTGGAGTTGGTTCACTACGCTGTGAGTTATCAATATTTTTCCTCTTTTTCTCAAAAAAAGAATCAATTCTTCTTATTTTGTTCATGGTTTAACCTAAAATCAAAACATATATCATGAGAAAAAAATGGTAATTTTGGTGGCTCTGTTAAAAACAAAATATAAAAAAAATCCAAGTATAATCAAAATAAACCCATAAAATATATCAAATTAATTAGAAAAAAAAACATCACTATAAAAAGAATTCAAAAAAATTTGGTAAGACTAGTAGATCTGAAAAAAGAAGAAGCAAAACTAGCATAATTATAAAAAAAAAAACATCATCAAATTCTTAACAAACATCCCAAAACAAAACAAAAATAATTTTTAAATTTGGGTTATCAATAATTAATTACCTTGTTTTGTTTGATGAAAGATGAATTAATCGGTGGGTTTGTCGTCTGCTTTAGCTTTTCCATTTGCTATTTGTATTTTTATGTCTGTCTTTTAACTTTTATCTTAGGGTTTTAAAAAGTGACGACTAAGTCTTATAACTTTATGTTCTTCTTTCCATGTAGATAGGAGTTTTAAAGTGATCCTATATTATCTAGCAAATATATTTACTATGGGGAGGGCCCACCTATTTAAAATAAAAAAACATTCCATCTTTCCATGTTTAAACACTAGGCAACAAAATAAATTGAAATGTTTTGCAAGGGCTTGGGCCTCTGTTTGCCCCCCTTTAATTTTGCCCATATTCGTAGCTATATTATTGATTTACAGAAAATGTATCTCATGATGAATTTTATGTACCGATAGAAGAATGACTACAAAGAACGTGCTTACAAGGTTCGAGAAAATGTAAAATACAATCATTTCACTTGTTAATTTAACTTTCATGGTGGCGGCATGACCATTCATAAGCCTTCTATTTATTAAAGCAAAGATTAAACATAGCTCTAGACCCAGTTATTTGTTGTAGTACTATATATAATACTATAACAAATATAATATACTTGTACATATTGAATATTGAAATAGAATACATAACAACAATACAAGATTATAGTTCATGATAATTTCTTCCATTTCCCTTCCTTGTTCTTGTTCTGTTATGGTACTAGAACCTTCTGAATAACTTCCTGCAACCCTAATGGTGTTGACTCCATGCTAGCAGCTCATGACAACTACAACCGTTAACATGCTCACCACCATCTCTCTCAAACTTACAAACAATAATTATATCTCTATAAAAGAATAGATTAAAACTTTTTTATATATAGATTATGACTTATTTAAATTCATAGATGGTATCCACTCGTGTCTTGCTAGAATCATCATTACTAATAGAACTATAGAAGTCAATCAGCCTATACTAGTGTATAGAACGAGATCAACTACTCATGAACAAACTGATTGCCTTCCTCTTCATGAAGGTATTGTCTCTAATCATTGGTTGGACTAGACCCATGTCATTTAAACCATTCTAGCATCGACACTAACCACTCTTTCCATAATACCCAATAAATCTACACATAACCTTGATTGAAGTATGTTATAAACTTGATAAAAACATCACAACCTACTTACAATATAGAAAGACTTATAGTGATGAATTCACAACTAGTGGTAAACCTTTTGGTCCTTCAAGTTTTAATCTTTACTTGTTCAAAGGAAATTGTGAAAAGTTTAAAGATCTTATAACAACTTTCACGACTCGAGCAGAATCAATATCTTTTATTTTACTACACGTTTTATTACTAAGTCATGAACTTATCAACAAAAATAGTTTTCAACACCTCTCTATTAAGCAAGACAACGATAATTATCGCTACCCGACATCGCGACAACCATTAAAAATTAAAAAAAAGAAATAAATATCTGACATCTTATTCTTAGAGAGGAAATGTCTCGTTTAAAAAATCACCACCTAGTATTATGGTCACTAAGAACCTTAACTGATCAACATAAATTCTATGGTATTAGACTAATAACGCTAAAAGGAAGATACTATCACCTCTAAAACATTCTATCTAAGGTAGGTTGCATTGCTTGTTTGTTCTAAATTGCTAAAAGTCTATTGTGTTATGCTATTGATGGTCTACCTATAATATTCTTGACTCTAGCGTTAGTAAATATTCAACTATAAACACTTCTACCTCTGGCATTGGCAATTATTACATGAAGAAAATATAGGATATTCATGACTTTGATGTTAGTGAATATTAGAGTTCAAAATTATTTCTAATTCTAGTGCTAATATTCTTAACTTTAACGTTAATGAATACTGAGAGTATTTCTAATTTTAGTATTAGTGAATACGAATATTTTTTATTCTAATGCTTTTTATTGAAAATTTTGATATTTTTTCTTAAAAATTTATGAATCGTGTTATTTTTTTATTGTTCAAGAATATGGCTTGTTATGAGTCCGGGTAACAAACATTTTGTTTTTAAAGGTTGATGGTTTTATTATTTTAAAAATTTGGATATATCAACACAACATGCCTTTTAATTTTGGTCAAGTCCTAATAGACTTTATAAACTTGTTATAAAGTCCAAATATACATGCTAAATATTTTTGTATATTTTTTTTTATAAGAAGATGCTAAAACAAAAAAAAGTATAAAATATTAAAACAATACAAAATATTTTGGCCTTTTTTTCTTCGTGGAAATGCTAAAGAAACAAGGAGGGATAAAAATATACACAAATGAAAAAACATATATCTTTTTTTAAGAAACTTGGCCATTATGCAAAATTTTACTATGAAGGCTTTATATATATATATTCTTATTTTTTTTTATGTATAAACAAAGTACAATAAGCCTAAAAAGTGGAAGTTTAAAACGCAGCCTAAAACAAAATCAGCCTAAAACTCACAGCTCATGAAAAATAAAAGACCCTAGTCCACATACAACTTTAACCCATATGACCCACTCAAGCTCAAAACTAATTAAGACAAAACCTAGAAATGACAAAGCCTCACACACAGATGCCTAACTTACCTTGTGAAACCTTGACAATTTATAATTTAAATATGTGGATATGTAAACTCCCATGTAAACATAAGATTGAAAGTCGTAAGATCTCGATGAGTGATGGAAATCGAGAAAAGAAATAATAGATAAGTAATGATATATAATGGAGAGGATGAACTTCATAAAATGAGTTTTTGTTTAAAATTCATAACGACAGAGAAACTGGTAACACGTTTTGATAGATAAAATAATGAGGAAAATGATAAAAAAATTTTATGAAATAAGTGAGGTAATAAAGAATAAATTACAATAAAGGATAGTGCAATAAAAATGATAGGACTGAAGGTGCAAGCACCGATTAAAAATCAGTGACGTTACTTTAAAACAATAATAAGCCCGATAAATAAATAAAGATGGAAATTTTAAAATGAATATATTACAAAATAATAAAATGACCTTAAAGGTTTAGAAGGATAATTAATATGATTTTATGTGAAGATTGAATAAGAAAATTTGGATTGTTGACGAAAAGTCATGAAATGACTAATTTTACGTTAGAAAGCAGAGCTCCCAATCCAATTATCGGATCAAGATGCAATTTTGCATGAAGTCTATTGATATGTTTTCCTACCTTGGTTAAAGATCTCATCTCAATCGGAGTTCGGTAAGGACTAGCGATTTAAGCAGAAGCAAACTAGATAGTTTATATGAAAAATAAAATACATAAAAGCATAAATGAGAGACAAAATTGTAATTAATGGAAATCATGGCTTTAAAACAGAAAAGAGGCCACCCAGTAAAAAAAAAAGTGAGAGACAATAGAGAAAATTCTTCTAGAGAGAGAAGTGCAGAAGTTGAAGGAGTCAACCTAAAGAAGGCAATAATGCTCTGGTAGCCATATCTCTTACAACCATTGTTGGATCGTGCTGTGTTTTTGATATATTGTTCTTATCACACATATATAATAACTTATCGAAGGGATTTGAAATAGCACAATCTGGTTGATAGGTATCATCACCGGAACGTTCTTGGAAAATAAAAGGAAATATACTTGCAGAGCAGTTTTGGTCGCCGGCTGACTACTCTCGTTTCCACCGTTGGAGCATGTCTATTTTTGGATATGTTCTGTGCCTAGCTGTTGCCTTCATTCTGGACAGTGGAGATCGGAAACACACTTTCAAGCAAGGTGTTGTTCATGTTGAACAGTAGCTCGTCAATTTTCAAGTTAGCTCGGTTTTATTCCGATCTAGGGCTATTTAACCGTTGGATCATTCTGATTGCGGGATATATTGTGCATGAATCTAAGATTTATATATTGACTGTTGGGTTAGAAAATGAAATCTAAGGAGAATGACTTATTGCTTTTTAAAGCTATTGCTAGTTTTGAACATAACTACTTGTTCGAAAATAACAAGAACAAAACTAGCAATAGATTCAAAAAGCAATAAGTCATCCACCATAGATTTTTGTTCTGAATGAATGGTCAGAATATAGATCATAGAGTCGTTCAGAATATATCTCAAAATCAGTATGATCCAACGATTAAATCTCCTTAGATCAGAATAAAACTAAGCTAACCTGAACATTGACGAGCTACTGTTCAACATGAACAACACCTTTTCAGAGTGGTTTTTTTCGATCTTCACCGTCCATAATGAAGGAAACATATAGGCGCACCATATAATAAAACATAGACATGATCCAACGGTGGAAGAGAGAGAAATTAGCCAGTTACCAAAATTGCCCTGCAGGTGTATTTCCTTTTATTTTCCAGTAAATTACAAGTGATGATTCTGTCAAACAGATTGTGTTCTTTCAAATCCCTACAGTCAGTTATTAGAAGTTTATGATAAGCATAATATATCCAAAAATCAGCACGATCCAATGGTGGATGCAAGAGATATGGCCACCGGAGCATTATTGCCTTCTTTACGTTGACCCTTTCAAATTCTGCACTTTTCTTTCTAGCCGAATTTTCTCTATTGTCTCTCACTTTTTTTTCTTGACTGGTCGGCCACTTGGCTGTTTTAAAGCCATACTTCCCATTAATTACAATTTTGTCTCTCATTTATGCTTTTATGTATATTTTTCACGTAAACTATCCAATTTGTTTCTACTTAATCGTTATTCTTTACCGAGCTCCGATTGAGATGAGATCTTTAACCAAGGTAGGATAACATATCAATAGACTTCATGCAAAATTGCATCCCGATCTGATGATTGGATTGAGAGCTCTGTTTTCTAACATAAAATTGATTAGTTCATGACTTTTCATCAACAATCCAAATTTTCTTGTTCAATCTTCATATAAAATCATATCAATTATCCTTATAAACCTTTAAGGTCATTTTATCATTTTGGAATATATTCATTATAAAATTTCCACCTTTATTTATTTATCGGGCCTATTACCGTTTAAAAGTAACGTCACTGATTTTTAATAGGTGCTTGCACCTTCAGTCCTACCATTTTCATTGCACTATCCTTTATTATAATTTATTCTTTATTACCTCATTTATTTCTTAAAAATATTTTATCATTTATCATTATTTTATCCATCAGAACATGTTACCAGTTTCTCTATCGTTATGAATTCTAAACCAATAGTCATTTTATGGAGGTCATCCCCTCCATTATATATCATTATTTATCTATTATTTCTAATCTCAGTTTCCTTCACTCATCGAGATGTTACCACTTTCAGTCTTATGTTTACATGAGAGTTTACACATCCATATATTTAAATTATAAATTTTCAGGATTTCAAATTCTCCTCTCCTTCAAGAAATTTCATCCTTGAAATTTAGGATTTTTACTTATACATGCGAATATTATTTGGTACTTATTTCTCTTTTTCAATTATTCTTTCCCGATCTCTTTTCAATTGCAGATGTTTCCATTAAATATTTTTTTTATACGCTTCGATCTAAAAGTCCAATTGGTTCAAACCTTAGTAACATGTCAATTAGCCTTCCTGAATCACTATAGGTGGTCGGGGCAGGACTTGAAGAAGATTTAGTTCTCCTTTCTATAGCATGGATACAAGGAACGCGTCTTGGATTCTATATAAAAGTATAGGCAATGCAATTCAATAAGCTATCAGCCAAACTCTTGTGTTGGTCTTGAGGAAACCATTTCACTTTATTTTTCCACTGTTGAAGCATGTCATGCTCCCACTAAACACACTTTTATTTTTGTTCATCACTTTATTTTTCATGGATACATAATATTCCTATATTTACTTCTCAGATTTATAACATAACTACACCTCAAACATCATATTTATCTTATCCAATGATTATTCTTGTTAGTCACATTGTCAATGACATCTCCTTCCCAAACAAAAGTACAAGTAACATATCAATTATCTTAAATATTGTCCACCCAACTAGTGAAGTATTGTGCCAACCACCCGAGTCATTCACCATCCAGATGACCTAGTCTCAGTTTTGTAACCTTAGCTTGGCATTTGGTATTGTGGCTAACTAATGTATTGATTACTTTCAGGATCCATCATTTAAGTCCATTATAATTAACATGTTAATTCCTGTCATTGTTGTAGTTCCCAATTACATTTGCATATAACCATTGTTGTCATCAATTTTTTTTTTTCCTTATTCCAATTTCATGTTACACTCGTTACAATTTAATAGCTATGATTTATCTCAACTATTTAGTGTTTCAATATAGAAATCATCATGGTTCCTATAATTTCAGACTTAACTACTTGTTCATACCATCTTATTTTCACATCCTAATCCTATTTAAAGCCCACCAAGTAACACCCCGTATAATTACTCAACTCATGTGTACAAACACTCGTAATATTAAGTATCAACTCCTAAATCAACGTTCATTTACATCTCTTCGTCAGTGCGTATTAGTTCCCTTCATTCCCTAAATTCGTCTTTTTTCTAGTTTCCTTATTAACTACGTATTTCTATAATCACATGTATATACATTGCACACTCATGAACTCCTCGCCTATTCTTACATGTAGCTTGCCAAATTATTTATTTATTTATTATCTAGTATTACGGTAACTAAGTATTTTACCTTTAGCCCATAACATTCCACAACAGGTATTCTATTCATGTTCATGTATTAACCATTTACTCCTTCATGTCTACAAAGATAACCACATTTATGATCCTTAATCCATTCCTGATTTTGGGGTAGATTCTCATAAAATAATTTAATAATGTTTTTCATTACCAATTTCCAAGCCTTTACCTCATACCTACGATGCCAATATTAAACTTGTACTGTCCATTTTGTTATGTACCAAGCTAGTATTCCTTTGCATGTCAAGATAAAGTGTTGCCAATTGGGGCAAGAGCCTACTATGCAGGGTCCCACCACTGACTTGACATAATTATTGCTTAAGGCATTAATCACAACATAGTCCCACTTTTATCCATACGCTATATCACAAGTTTGAATTGATTTAGCACTTACATTAACACTTGCTTATGCCTAAACAATAATTATATTCACTCTAGTATTAATTCATATATGGTTTCATCCCATCCATTCATATTTCATGAAGACAGTAAACATTGTTGTTACATTATCATTTTATTAATATTTCAAATATATTTCGTTCATAAATCCTTGACTATCATCTAACATATATCAAACAATGGTTCCACATTTATTATTTGTTATTGATCCCATAATCACGAGGTAATAACTCATTTTCTTAGTTACCGACTTCTTGACAACCCAATATCACTTTCCTTAATTACCACACACACACACACACACACACACACACACACACATATATATATATATCATGTCTAGTTCATTCTATCTCAAGATACACAATTCATCATGCTTTCCATGCTTATAAAATCTACTGAATCACAACCAGGCTTTGATATCAACTGTAATAACACCGATTTTCTACATCTTTTTCGCGATACATTGGAAATTTTCAGGTAATTTATTTTTATACAAGTTCCACCAAAATTTCTACTAAAATTTCAACAGAGTCTCCCCTATACTAGAAGGTCCCAAGTTATTGACAAAATCATATTACACTTCTAATTTTATTTCACAACCCGATCCAATCATCCTGGATCTCAACCCAACTAATCATCATCAAAACAATACATCACATCTTATCCAATAACATTATATAATGTAATTCAAGTGAAATACTCGATTTCAATTATAAACATGCATGGTTAAATAGACACTCAAAGTTACAAAAATTAGAGTAAAGTCATACATCCAAATTTACGAGTTAATATTACATTTCAAGTTTTAGGAGATAAGTCTCTTAATTTACAAATAATTACATGGTCAAAAGCAAAAGGTAACTAAACCAATATCACTCATGATGCAATCCTGATGGACCTGAAAATAAAAATTAACGTGTACACATAAATATAAAAAGGTAGTAACAAATAATAATAATGATAGGTAATAATCTCCATGGAATTTCTTTTGACACATAAAATTAGGCATAAACCTTTTTTATAACATACATTTTCCATTTATTACCAATATCCATCTCATATTCTATCCCATTTATCGACAATAATTTTATCTTGAAAATCTCAACATAACTCAACAGTTTCAAACATCATCTCTTTATGAATCAATTCTCACTTGATACCAAGATATTCCTCACTTGATACCAAGATATTCCTCTCTTGGTGTCATTAACTTATCTTATTCTTTTGAAATAACTAATCAATATTTTCCCTCCTATTTTCTGGAATGTAATTGCCGATACTAATGAATCTCATTAGTATCATTAGTCTCCCAATATTGGGTTATACTAATCAATTCCATTCATGTGCCTATTTTGGCTAGGTCTTGATATATTGTAGTAGGGAAATTGTTTGAATGTTTTTGTTTTAGAATTGGTTTAAATTTATGATTTAATGATGCCAAATGTCCTTGGATAATGTTGTTTATGCATGAAAACAAGTTAGAAGTTGAAAAGGATTTTCAAGGGATGAAAATCCTCATTGTCCAAAATTTTAGCTGTAAAGGAGGGGTTATTGTGATTGTTGATTTTGAGCTTTAAAACGAAATAATTTTGGAGTTGATTTCTTTATGAAAGTTGTATTTCTATGTTTCAGCATTTTATAAAGACAAATCACGCCCAAAACCGAGTTTTACAGCTTTAGTTATGATTAAAACACTAGATAATGTTCTGGGTTGATTAAGCTAAATCGATCAGAATTAGATAATTTTTAATCTTTGCTTGAAACTGTTGTTGAGTGATGGTTTTAATAGCAAAATTATAAAAATGAATATGAACATGAAAATGGGTAAGAGTATGAGATCTTAATGAAATTACTTATGATTGGTTTAAGAATACTAGTTGAATGAGAATTAAATGAAGTTGTGATGTTGGTTGTATTGTTGATAAAAACTGAATCTCTAGTGGTACAAGGGAGGCTGTGGGGATTGGACAATTGCATGGAGTGGCAGCACATGCATATGTTCTAGGTAGGTGCATCACACCTTGTCTTTTCAATTTATGTAAACTTATTGATAAATTTTAGAATTTATTATTTTATTGCTTCGATAAATATTGGAATGAATATGAGTACCTTGCGTACATTAATGTGTATCAACTCGTTATGATATAATTGAAGTAGATACGAGTAATTTATGTATATTGATATGTATCAAACTTGTGATGATATTATTGAAATGAATAAAAGTATCTTGCGTGCAACGATATACCTCCATTAGTTAAGATAATGTTTGAATGAATATGAGTACCATGTGTTTATTATTATGTATCAAAATAATTATGTTATTATTAGGATGTATACAATTACCTTACATTGATAGGTATCGAATTAGTCATGATAACTTTGGAATAGACGAGATTATCTTACATACTTTACATTGATAAATAAGTCATTTTTTAATTTTCCATCTAAACTTTTTAAACCTTTCAATTAAGCCCAAAATTGTCCATGTCTTTAATAATCTTTTCAATTTCATCTCTGGAATTTTGTAATTGGACTTTTAAATTTATGTGTTCCTTATAAAATGGTTATTGGTTTTAATTTTTTTTCAATTCAGTCCTTAATTGACTCTTTAAGCTTCCAAAACTTTCAATTTCACCCTTGATTAAGCAAATTAAGCCCTTTCAAAGTTTAATTGAGCCATTGGTTACTCTTTTTTTTTTTGCAATTTTACCACTTTGTTCTTAATTAAGCCTTTATTTGTCAAAATTGGATTGTCAAACTTTGCAGTCTTGACTAAGTTTCCAATATGTTTTTCAATATTTCTTTAACAAGACCCTAAATTATCCATCAACCTAGCACTCTGAACAGTTGTGCATATTTGATTGTTCTGAAGTATTATCTTTTCTTTTTTTTTTAATTTTTTCCTTTTTCTTCTTATTTTCAAAGAAAAATATTTTTTACATGAAAAGTGAGAAATTTTGAGGAAACCAAAAATTAGGTTATGATAACAACAATTCAAACATCACTCCATTGTTCCCCAACCAAGTCACAGTCAATACTCTCATAATAACTTCTTTGATGATTGTTAGGGTTTTAACTATCATAGGTAAGGTCATTGACAACTTGGTTGTGATCTAACTTGTAATTCCTATTAACTTCAAATCTTAATATCTTTGTAATCGGTCCCCTGTGTAACCCTATTCACAGTGTTAATTGTGTGAAAACTAGGATTATTTGACCACCTAATTTAAACCATTAATGAAGGTATAATTTATACTCAATCTAGAGGTGAGAAAAACTTTGGTTTCTTGGCCTCATGAACTCAATGGTTTTGACAAATTCTAATGATGTTGGTTTTGATTTTCCTTTTTAGCACTCAAACTCTGAAGCCACTCATCATGTCACTCTAGATATTACTAACCTCTCATATGTAAAGTCATATAATGATTTTTATTACCTTGAAGTGCGGGTGGTAACGGTTTCTTAATCTTTACTATTAATGATTCCTTCAATGACATACTTACTTGTACATTAATATTGTCATCTATCTTACATGTTCCTGATATAACAAAAAAAATTTCTCTATACATCAATTTATTTTCGATAATAATGATTTTTTAATTCATGGTTATGTTTGTTTTGTTAAAGATTTTACTTTTAATATTATTCTTCTTTTCAACACTGTTAAAAAAGGACTTTATATCCTTCATGCCCCGTTTTCTCCACCTAATCCTCGTGCTTTTCCTGATGTTTGTATATCACTTGAACTTTGGCATCATCGTCTTGGTCATTCTCACTCATGCTTATTTTTATTTATCTACAACCGTACGATCGTTATAAAATAGATTTTCACTCTTCATCGTATGTGTTCATAGGTTATAGTTCACTATATATAAGTTACCAAAGTATGGATATTCACTCTCATAATATATATATATATATATATATATATATATATATATATATATATATATATATATATATATATATATATATATATATTGTTTGTCATTGTAATGTTTATGAGTCGTTTATTTCCTCTCTTCTTTTTTTTTTTCATTTTCACTAGTCTAATTAGTATTTCCTCCTCTCAATCTTCTTCATAGTTGACTTTTATCTCTACCGATTAGGTCACCCTACCAACATCTAAACTCTTTAATAATCTTCTTTCTTAATTTGTCTTGTCTCTAGTAGTTTAGAAACAAAAACCTTCATGTCTTAAGTCCACCTTATCTTCCTCTTAGTATCCACACCCCCCTCACCTTTCTCTCATTGTATTGTCACTCGCTTACTCATGTTCTTTTGTTCTTATCTACCACTCTAAGTCTAAATTTTCTTATTGATCCTAGACTCACTACCACATCATCTTTTTTTTCTTTCCACGTCTCTTCTAAATGTACAAAATGAACATCATATAATCTTATGACTTGATCCTACTCGTCCTTCTAAAGCATTGCTAGCATCCTTTCTGACTCTATCCCTAAACCATTATCTTTTACTAAGACTAAATGATATCTTAAACGACAATAAACTATGAATATTTAAAATTTATGCTTTGACTTCTAATGATACTTGGTTCTTGGTACCATAAGATCCTACTATGAATATGTTAGGTTTTGAGTGGGTATACAAGGTTTAATGTAGGACATACGAAACTCTTTAGCACGACAAAACATGTTTGGTGGACAAAGGCTATCATCAACAAAAAAAAAGGTTGATTTTCAGTAGATATTTAGTCAAGTGGTGAAGCCTTGTACTGTTCGTACAATGCTTAGTGTTAGTGTTACTTATGGCTAGTCGGTACATCAACTTGATGTCCAGAATGCTTTCATTAATAGGTTTATTAATGCAAAAATGTTTATAGTTTAGCCCTTGGCTTTTTTTATCCTTAGTTGCCACACCATGTTTACAAACTTAGCCATTCTCTTTATTATATCTGAAAAACACCCCATGCATGGTTTGATTGGCTTAATCAGTTACTGGTCTCCTTTGGATTTCATAGCTCTAAAGCTAATACTTATTCATTCTTTGTTTTATTAAGGCTATGGTATTTTTTTTTTGTTTATGTTGATAATGTTTTACTAACTAGTGGCAATTCGGTCTTTCTAAAGCATTTTATTACACGTTTAGGTACTAAATTTAGCATTATGATCTTGGCCTTTTTAATTATTTCCTTGTAATCGAGGTTTCTTCTATTGTAAATGATCTTGTCTTTCAAAATTATAATACAATTATGATCTTTTAATAAAAACTAGTATGTTTGAGCGTATGCCAATTACTACTTCTATTGTTGGTTCTTCTTTGTCCAAATCAACTAGCATTCCTTATTCCAAATCAAAGAGCACCTCTTGTTCACTTGACCTAATATATGCGTTGCAGTTAACAAGGTATGTTAGTCTATGCATTCTCTCACGGATATTCAATTGTTGATACTTCATCATTTAGATTACACTTGACTCATTATAGTTATCTCTCACTCGGTAGTTTTAGTGATTTTAATTAGGTTGGTAGTATTGATGACCAAAAATCCACTAGTTGTTATTCTATTCACCTCGGCATAACTTGATCTCTTTGAAATCTAACAAACAATGCATTGTTACTAACTCTTATATAGATGTCAAATATAAAGCTATTGTTAATTCTAATATCAATTTCAAAATGGTCAAATTTCTACTTCATGAACATAGTATTTTCAAAACAACTCATCCTTTAGTATAATGTGATAACTTAGAAGCCACTATCTTACTGCTAATTCAGTGTTACATGCTTGCTTGAAACATGTGAAAAAAATTGATTTTTACTCTGTTCATGACATGGTTACTCAAAAAAAACTGAGTTCAATTTATTGATTTTGATGATTGGATGGTCAATGAGTTCAATTTATTGCTTTTAATGATTGGATTGGCAATGTGCTAAATAAATGTAACCTCTCTTATCATCTCCGTTTACGTTTCTATGATCCAAGTTAGATAGGGTACCTATCCCATTCAACTTGCTGGGAAGTATTGAAGTAATATGATCAAACATAACTTTAGGCTCAACTAGATATAGTTATCTGTTGTATTATTAGTAATATAAAGCTCATTAAAGTTAGCCAGTGCTTGTTGAATCAATCCCTGTGTATATGCAATACACCTGTACATATTGATTATTGAAATAGAATACACGACAACAACACACGAATATAGTTCACGGCAAATTTTCCCCTTTCTCACGAGCTGGTTCTCTACCCTTGTTCTATTACCATGTCTTAAACTTATCACAGAGAATTGTGTCCTAAAAAACATGGACCATGATTCTCTTCTGGTTTGGCTTTTTATACATCAATTTAAATTGTGCAGTTTGTTTTCAAAAAGACTGAAGGAGGTGGGATGGGACTTTCTCCTTGATGAAGCCTTCGCTGCATGAGAAGCAAGGAGAAGGGTGCACTAGACCCCGACTTGAGCCATAAGCTTGCCAACAAAAAGACCTTGTCGTTCCCCCTGTGTGTGACAGAAGTTGGACATCTTCCAAGTATAGTCCTTTACAGGGTACGTCGTCGCTGCAAGCAAATTTTATAGCTTCCTCAGTTGCTGAAGTTCCTTTGATGCGCCTAAAGGATATATTCTCCACTTTAACAGCTGAAGTCTGCATTCCACGGCATTAATAAGTCCTATAATCTCTTCAATTCAAGAAATGCATTCAAATTATATACTAGCCAAAAAGAATCATGCTGCGGTAGCTATCCAACACAACTGTCTCAGTGGCAATTAACTAGGACGCATTCCTTAAGGCTACTGACGGGGAACATGTCACTGTAGCCCTTATTGTTGAATGTTTGATCATCGTGTGATAAGTGTGTGGTGCTGGCCCGATCTATATGCATTTACAGGTTCAATATGATTCATAAAAAGTGTGGCCCGTTGCTTATAAAATCTGATAAAGGTCAGTACCATACCTGATTTTCACATGGCACGTGCGCATCACAATAATACTGATCTATTATAATTGGATTTGATACGTTTTCCATGAATATGTTCTGGAATGTGATATTTGTGGCATTACCACCACCTCCCTGGTGAAGTTCAAAGAGGTCAGGATTCGATTAATTACAAAGAATTCACTAGTTAAAACATCTGTCTATCTATTCAGAGATGCACGCAGAGATTTGTGTGTGCTCAAGTGTGTGGCAGAGAGATAGAACTTTACCTGCCATGTTTTTATCCGCACCCCGTTATCAGTGTTGGAAAGGAAAGCTCCATCAACCATTACATCCCGCACCAATGATGATGAGTTTGATTTCCCCAAGCTCCCAATGCTAATGAATACAAACAAGAAAAGGTTAAGAACTTAAGACGTTCATGATACTGCAGTGCTAGAGAGTGCTGGACTTTGTTATTACCTTATACCATGGCCTGGCCCACAGGCAATGTTTCTGATTTTGATTCGTGAAGAGTTGCTGACTATAGAGATGCAATCATCTCCTAGATGCAAAATTGGAACTCGTGATAAGATTTCCACTCAAAATACGCATAAAAAATGCAAGTGTGAAGCCTCAAGCTTTGTATAATTGTTAAGAATGAGAAAATATCAGAAACAGCATACCACAAGTTCACAAGCTTCATTTGAAAGACATGGAATTGGAAAAGGGATCATCATGTTCTGTTCCACCATATCAGCAACTAAAATAAAATAGATACATTTCTTTTCTTTTCTTTGTTTTTAAAAAATTTGAGCACCATTTATTTTAAGGAACCAAATATCAACGAATCAATATATCTATGGTCAAATCCAAGGTAAGTGACTTTTTGATACAATGGAAAGCTCTTATAGACCATTAACTGAATTTGAAGTTCACTGTATGAAACTTGTGATTGATTGAATAGGGTGTATCATAAGAATATACATATGATGCTCTATTTAAATTTGCACATAATGAAGTGATGTTTTGATGGCAAGCTCCTATCCAGGCTAACACATCAGTATAAAAGACTGCAACAGATATCGACCACCTATATCTTGTGTTCATCGATAGTTTTCTTGGGAAATTCATTAAAAAATCAGGTTTAGGCCTCCATAACCCAATAGCCTACATCTCCCAAATCAATCCTCTGCACAAACAATATCATTCTGGTCCTATATCTCACGATTTTTTTTGTGAACCTCGGGAAAAGAAAAAAAATTTCATCCCTAAAATCCCAACTTAAGATGATGTAATCTAGCTAACCATCTTTTTCTGAGTTAGAAAAGTTTAGCTTCAAGAAAATCCAATTTGAGATTCTTTCTCCAAACTATCTTCAATTAAACATACTGTGTTATACTTTAACGGGCAGCTTCTTATGGAGAAAATATAATGGATATATGGAACATTTTACTTCTGCTCTGAGCATGTAAGGTTTGGTCCTTTCTCGGTGATGGCTAACTGCCTGTCTGCTATCACAGACAACTCACCTTTTAGTTCGTTTATTACCTTCACAGGCAGCAGGGTACTCCACTGCTAGGAACTGGGGTGCCAAGTCACCCCAGCAGCCCCTGGGTTGACAAGGGCCCACCTTGTCTTTTCAAAAAGTGGCCCCATGCATGGTAGCCCATGAGAATTAAAAATTCACAAGCTATTCAAGGGTAAAACTAGAACCCCAGAACCTTTTTGTATCATCATAAGCCAAGTCTTAACCACTTGTGCTCAGCCTAACCACGGAAATATCATGTACTTGTGCATTTAACGAGCTACAAGGAACATATCCATTAACAAGCTGATATTAATAAGGAGTAGAAAAAATATTACAACAGAGAGGTCATCACACATGTTGAAAAATTATTACAGCAGAGAGGTCATCACAAATGACAATCAAAGAATGAAACAGACATTACATAGTGTTGCAGCAGGTATTTTTATTTCATTCTCAATCAAACCTGATTAAACTATTATCATTAGCCCAAATGAAAAGACACATGACTTCCAAGTGCAGCTATCAAAGCAACTAAAAGAATTGTTGAAATGAACTCAAATGAAATAAAAATATCTGTTCATAAATGAAGATTCCTGCATGGCATGTCATAAGCAAAATTATGAACATACTCTCTTTGTTTTGCAGTTGCAAATAACATTATCAAATTATACTTACAAACAAATGTCTACATGCATCAAAAAGTTGCAAACTTATGAAGCAAACACATAAGGAAGAGAAAACACATTTACGTCATGATGCTAATAACAAAACTATGTACCAGTTTCCAGAATTACCAACCTGTTCTAACAACACTATCCTTGATCTTTACTCCATGGGATGCACTGATGTGGATACCATCAGTATTGGGGCTAACAGCAGGTGATGTCACTATAAGATGGAAAGTCATAACCCTGAGACAATTAGTGAATGCTATGTGCATCTTTTGACCACAGACCACCTTCAGATTCTCGACTTTCAAATCCTTGCACTTGTGGAAAGTAATGGCCTGCAGCACGATTACCATACTAGATTAGAGTGTTTAGAACGTGAAAGCAAAACATTGTTCTTGAGGAAAAACTAGGATGAAAGATACAACAGAAAGAAGTAAATTAATGGAACTAACTGCATTGCTCAAAGAATAAAGCAGCACTAACCGTTGGAGCATTTCGGCATGGCTGTTGCAAACAATTGAAGCTATAGTTAAAAAAAAATGCATAAAAAAAATATGAGAAAGATTTAGGTATGAGTCACAGAAATACATTGGTTTTGTTGATCTTGCAAGACTGAGCCCACCATATCCATCCCCTACCATTGACAGTTCCTCCCCCTTCTACTGTAAGGTGCTTTACCCCATGGAAGTAGAGCCACTTGCGATGATTTAAACCTTTCCAAGCAGCAGGGTCTTCAGGAGCAACAATCGTACCAGAGATCTATTAAATCACAATTCCAATGCAGTAACTGATAGGGGAACAATGTTCACATAGAAGGAAGAAATGATGCAAATCACAACAAAACAGTTAGTTGTTATGCTTACATCAAGAGTGACCTTTGATTTACAAGGCCCTCCGAAATCAACCGGATGGACCAGAAAATTATAACCAGCTGGAATTACAATCCTGGTTCGACCCCGGAAAGAACAAGCCATCTCCCAAGCTTCTTTGAAAGCCTGTAAGCCAAGAAATAATACCACATCAAGAGAAGTTATACTTTACAATAACTTTGCACATGGTTAAAATACATAGTAAGACATAAAAAGTCCAAACAAACTCTTAAAAAGATCTGAAATTTTTGCTTGAAAAGCAGATAATTGGCTGCTTGGTATTATGCAGTCTATTGCATCTCAACAGGCAGGTTCGAAACTCTTTAAAATTGAAATGACTGACTTTATTTGTTATCGAAAATTTGCTGAGACTATTCACGTGCACAAAGATGAGAGCATCATTTTGATTTCTTACAACATTCATTTTCTTTGCATTCCAATAGAACAGAAAGAAATATATTAACCCAAACCCCACGTTGAAATCAAAATCTACAACCTGAAGCTTATAACAAGTTCAAGTTTTCCTCGAACAGAAAACTAGCTGCGCTCAAGAAATATGATGTTCACTAGTTGCAATAGAAATTAAAGTTTTGTTGTCTAAAGGAGCTCATACATTCCACCAAAAAGAAAAGAAATGGGAATCATTCAATTAGACATGGTACGCCCACACATAAAGTTACTCAAAATTGTCCAAAATATACATGATTTCTAATTTGCTCAGAATCTCAAAATCGAATACCCCATGCAGAGCCAAGAAGATTCTAAACAAAAATCATGCATTCTTATAAAATGGGCATCATCCAACATTTAACACCACATTGACATTGACAATTCGAATGATCAACACTCAAGTAGAGTAACCAAACCACGTCGCCCAACAGAAGACACAGATCAAATAAAACATTAAAAAAAAACGTAGTGTATATAATGGAAACTGTATAATGATGACATGCCTGAGTATCATTACTAAGACCATCTCCTTTTGCACCAAAATCACCGACAACAAGGACCCTTTTGGAACTGGGTCGGATTCTTGCTGGCGCGGATTGCGGGAGCTGAAGGAGAGAGTCAAATCCTTGTACACATACAAAACATGCACATATAAGCACACGTATAGTGGTAGTGCCCTTTGGACAAAAACCAAACCTCAGGTTGTTCATATTCTGTCAGAGAGAACATGGGCATCAGAAACCTGGCGCCGACAGTTTGATGAACAGCAGATAGATCTAGTGAATCTATCTAACATTCTAAATTGAAAGCCGCTGTCACGGCCTTATTCTTTTCTTGATGCTGTGACGTCGTTTGTGGTCTTCCCGTTGTCATTCTGTTAATCATTGCCCAATGTCTGTGCTGTGTTTTATTATTGGTTTAAACAGTTCATCTTTTTTTTTTAAAAAAATAATAATATTACCTTATATCCAGATGAAATCGTCATCTCTTATGTTATTGAAATGTTTTTACTTTGGTTTTAATTCTTGTCTTCTAATGCTATAAAAAAAAAACTGTTATTTTTAAGTGGAATTTTAGCTCCCTAATTGGTTTATTCAAAGTTGTCAATGACTCAATATTGTTTCAGTAATCATTCGGGATTTTCAATTGGTATGAAAGGTTTTGATTTATTTTCATTGTTGTATGAAAATAAAATAAAATGATAATTAATTTAAGAAAGTTATATGAGAAATTTGATAATAAAATTTTATTTTTATTGAATATTTATGAGCAATTTTTTTTTATAAAAAAAATTATACGAGGTTCATATATAATTATTTAAATATAATCATATAAAAATTTCTAATCTTATATTATTTTTTAAAATATTATTTTACTAACTTAATTTAAAGATATTTTTATTGAAAATTTGTAAAACAAATAAATTAAAAATGAACAAAAATAGGGTGAAGAGCCAGGAATCAAGCTCAGGCCCACGAACATAATTGGGTTTGAAAAGTTAAACCTGCGAGTATATTCTTTTT